>Ga0257106_1000212_pt1 | contig 36517 bp, 26 predicted proteins | sample LP_taG_3_FD_190177 | JGI IMG/M metagenome (GOLD analysis project Ga0257106, IMG submission 190177) | Marine microbial communities from Northeast Subartic Pacific Ocean, Canada - LP_J_2011_P26_10m | ecosystem: Environmental > Aquatic > Marine > Oceanic | place: Canada: Northeast Subartic Pacific...
CAAGCTCACCATTAACGCCGTCATCACCACTACCACCAAACTCACCATCAACACCTTCTACGCCACCGGTGCCGCTCCCACCGGCTTCACCATCAACGCCGTCATCACCACTACCACCAAACTCACCATCGACACCTTCTACGCCACCGGCGCCGCTCCCACCGGCTTCACCATCAACGCCACTATCACCACTTTCGCCAGCTTCACCGTCCGCTCCATCCAGTCCGAGCTCGCCAAGCTCTGCGTCTGCACCACCAGCGCCACTGCGGCGAAGATTCCTACTTTCTTCCCAGGTCAGTGAGAAGTATCAGTTTGAGATGGGCACTTGCAAAATGATACCGCCTATCAGAACCGCAATATCACCACCACCATCACCGCCACTGAAGAAAATTGCAAGCGCCAAGACTATAGGTATTTCTGCCGGTGCTTTTTTTATTGTCGTTGTACTTCTTCGCGCGTTGTTTATCTATCATCGACAGAGAAGCAAGCGATTCGAAAAAGATGACGGGCTTATTGCTGGCGGTCAACAACAACGAAAAAACAGAAAAAGAAGCGTGTGAGAAATTTTTTCCTTCACTTTCGACGACGCTTCGACGACGATGTTTCTTAGACGCAACCGCGACGAGACGATCAGAGATGATCCAATTCATACCAGCAACCTTGTACACTCTCGCGTGATTGACATGGCACCAAGTGCGACGGAAGAAGGTGAAGCAGAAATTATGAGCGACGCAAAGAAAAAGGAGAAAAAAGTTTGGTCAAAGCCACCGAAAATTGATACTTCAGCCATCACCGGTATTCGAGCAATCACGGCGATTCAAATCGCGTCTGGACACTGGTTACTTTTCTATGGCTCCAAAAATCAAATGCCAATCGATTTTCAAGGAGGTCTCGCAGTGAGTACCTTCTTCATGATTACTGGATTCGTTTTATACGTGGGATATCGGCATAAAGTCTGCGATACCGAGACGTTCTCTTATTGGACGTTTATCAAACGACGATACGCTCGTGCCTTGCCTCTGCACTGGATATGTTTAGTTTTGTATGCACCATTTGTGTTCTTAAATTACGCGCAAATAAGAGACGATTATAACTTTTGGCAAAATAAAAGCGGAGAAGTCAATCTTATTATGGGTATTGCTTTAACGCCTTTCTTGATGCACTCGTGGATTTTTTCGCTCTGTTACTGGAACTCCGTGTGCTGGAGTTTATCTTGTCAGCTCGGCTTTTACTTTTGCTTTCCGTGGATGTGCAGAAAACTTGCGAGTTTGGAGGAGAAGATCGAAGAACAGGCTGCTTCATCGATCAACAAGCGCTCTCTCGTTGACCGAATCAAACAGAGACTATTTTTCCGTGGCGGTGGCGGAGGTGGTGAGGAGACTGTTGAAAACATCAACAACAGCATTGACAAAAATTTGCTCCTCTCGACTGAATTGGCTGGTTATAAAAAGTATATCCTTCGATTCTACCACCTTTCGTCTTTCCTACCGCTCACCCTGATGGGTATCATGAATTCCACGTACTTTCGTAACATTTGGAAGGATAAAGATTTCAATGGTCGCGCCTCTACTCTAGTCACCGCATTGGATACAGATCTGGACGGAGTTCGGGCATACTTCTGCGCACGAGCGTGGTTTCCTGTTCGCCTGCCTCTATTTTTCATGGGAATGCTCTTGGGTGCTGCAAGAATGCGTGTCGATGACGCCCTCAAAGTGGAACAACAGGAAGAAGAGGCGGGAGAAGCGAACCAAGCTGACTCGTCAACCTCATCGTACCGGGGGAAATGGGCCTTCCGCACGGACGTTCTCAGCCTCTTTCTTACCATCTGGATCATCACCAGTATGGTTTTCAGCGGCATTTACACCGACTCAAAAAATATCCGCATATTCAACGAGTTCATTCTCACCCTCCCGGTCGCCGCGTGGCTGTTTGGTCTCACCGCCTGCACCGAATCCTACTCCTACCGATTATTAAATTTGAAAATCCCGCAACGCATCGGTCAGTGGTCCTTCGCGATATACTTGCTCCAGTTTCCGTTCTATTCGTACTGGACCGCGATGGAAATACACTCCATGAACCTTTTCCCTCCGTGCGATCGACAAGCCGAACATATTCGCACGTGGTCGGACTGTTTTCGAAATTACGAGGGCGGAGATGACCCCAGATACCCCGATGTAATCGTCATCGCGTTCGTAATAATGCTCGTCGGTTTATCTGCGATTGTTCACGAGTACGTGGAGAAACCTACGACGAGGTGGGTGCAAAATTTAGTCGGTTGAAACTTACTCCGTACATCGTATTTTTGACACCACTTTGACAGCACTTGTACCACACTTCTCTCCAAAGATAAATAATGTCTCTCATCGCACATCCATCTCTCGCTTCGCCGCATCATCAATCGTCTCGCGCTGCTTCTGCTGCTGCTCGCAATGTCACGAACGATAGATTTCGTTCCTCTCTCCTCGCATCGGTGTCGTCGAATCATCGACAAAGACTCCCTTCTAAAAGTTCTTCTTCGTATTCTTCCGCGCACAAATCCCCTAACGACCACCAAGCGCAAAACCAAAGCGGAGAAGGTGAACGACAACGACGTCGTCGACGAGACGTGATACTACTTCCAACATGTACTGCTTTAGTACTCGCAATATCATCATCAGAAAATGCCGCGCACGCGATGCTGGTGGACGAATCCAAATCGATCAGTGCTGCTTCAACGATTTTAGAATCTTTAGTGAGCGTTTTCAACGGCGAAACGGGACTTCTCGTCTCGTCCGGTTTCGTGTGGTCAATCTCCGCAAACGACAAAGATTGGTACGTAGCCACGACGGCGACGGATTTGTCAAAGAATAGCAAGAGTTTACAAGTTGAGTTCGCGGATGGACGCGAGTATGCCGCGACGGTGGCGTTTAGCGACATCGATACGAATATCGCTTTCCTGAGAGTGAATAAAGTCGAGGGAAACAACGCCGGCGCTCCGCCGCCGAAAGCGGCTAAGATTGGCCGTTCGGGAAATTTGAAAGTCGGGCAGGATGCTTTGGCGGCATTTAAGGAGTCTTCCAGAAGAGGTGGTGGAGATATCGGGAATTCAGTAATTCGTTCTGGAATTGTATCCGGGTTGAATAGAACAGTGCCTTCCGTTACTGGACGCCCGTTGAGGAATTGTATTCAAACGACGGCTTCTTTTCCAAACGAAGGTGGCGGCGGTGTGTTGGTCGATTCCGGTGGCGCCGTGATTGGTATATTGGCGCCAACGTATACGGGAAAGTCGGGAGTGAGTGCGGGAAGTTCCAACGGTATATTCTTCGCGGTTGGCGTTGATTCCTTCGTATTAATTTCTCAAAAGCTTTCGGCAGCAAGATGATTATAGCAATTCATTTTATATTTTAGTAGTATTGCATGGCTTCGTTCGTTTTTGTTCTCTCTTATTTATTCAATGTAAGCGGAGTAAGCGATTATAGGTCACCGTATAGAGCACAGATGAACTTCCGAGTACAACGATACCCCGCGTCGCGTTTCTTATGATGATCCCTTTTACTTCTTCGGCCCCGAAATTAGGATTTTCTGAAAGAATACGGGCTGCTGCTCCAGCCGCGACGGCAGCTGCCATAGATGTGCCAGATTGATAGCCGTATAACGATTCGATATCGTCGTCGTCATCGTTGTGAGATGATTTTGCTGTAATCGCGTCTACTTCATTCTTCTTTGTACACCTGTTTTGACCAGCGCACGCACCTACCAATCTCACCCCGGGGGCAAACACGTCCACGCATCTTCCTAAATTGTTCCACGCGTAATTCATATCTCTGCTATCCGTAGCTGCTACGGTCATGCATCTCGAGCTTCTCGCTGGCACCGAAGCACACGCATCCGCGTTTTGGTTGCCGCTCGCAGTCACCAACAAACTGTTCGTTTCTCGAGCGAACCTGTCCACAGCGTTTTCAAGCGCCCTGGAACGGACGCCAATGGGAGCTCCAAGGGCGAGTAAAACTACCGCACCTTTAAACATATTGCTATTTTCCGCTTGTTTCGAAAGGATTTGATCGCTGGTCCACTCGAGTCCAGCGACTACATCTGAAACGCTTCCCGCTCCATCCGAGTTTAACACGCGCACTGACACTATTTTTGCTCCAGGTGCAACACCAGTAGTGCGACCTGCAATCAATGAGGCACAAAAAGTACCGTGACCATCCGGGTCAAGGTCCAGAAGATCGTCTTCATCTGGATCGAGCGCAGTCACGTGCGAATCGATTTTCCCGCGCAATTCTGCGTGTTTAGATTGCACTCCAGTATCGAGCACGTACACATAAACGCCTTCACCTCTTTGCGTACCATCCAGATCGCTAAACGACAAACGATTATCCAAGGGCAAGTAATTTTGATCGATTCGATCTAAATGCCACGGCGGCGACATCTTCGAAACGATCGCGTCCTCTTCGACATCCTCGATCTCGTCCAGATCCAACTTCATCCTCTCCAACTCCTGTTCCGTCGCGAAAACGGTAAACCCAGAACGGAAAGCCTTCTTGCAAGTGAATTCTTTTCTCTCTTTGCACAGTTTAAAGCTCTCGTAGCGAGACTTTAGCGTGACGATGTACTTCTTTTTCTCATCAAAATTGCCTCCTCCGCGTATTTTTTGTAGCAACGACGAGTTCGTCGTCCGCCCTTTTTCTGTATCTTTGTCTTCTTCCTGATGAAGAATACTACACGCGACCCCGCGAAAAGCCAAGAAAAGGACCACAATGAACACGAAAACATAGAATGAGAGATGACGACGACGACGTCGACGTGAAGGACGCCTCACTTCGCGCATGATGCTTTGAGAAGTGTGACGTCGTCGTCTTGTGTTCCGAGAGAATATTTTTTTGTTTTGTCCGAGGGGTTGGTTTTGGCTTTTATTAAGACCTTTTTGCGATGGATAGATAAATAATACACATATTACAAAATGAACCGCTCGATGGCGACGGCGACGCCGTCGTCCGCGTTCGTTTCGTCCAGAACGACAGATGCCGCGTTCCTAGACGAGAAGCTCGCGTTACCCATGGCAACGCCAAAGCCTTCGATTCCGTCCGTATTCATCGAAGCGGCGAATGCAATCATTCCGGCGTCGTTATCGCCGTCGCCGACGACGACGAGACGATAGTTTCTATCGCTACTCTCGTTTGCTAAGACTAGACTATCGAGCAAAGCGGAGAGTGCTCGAGATTTGTCGACATTTTTTGGGACAACTTCGAGCATCGTGGCTACGGCTCGAGTGACCAGAGCGCCGTCGCCGGCGTCGATAAATAATTTGGAAAATTCGGATGAATAATCGTCGACGGCATCTTTATTTGGACCAATGAGGAGCATTTTCTTCACTTGGCCTCGACTTTGGGCGATGATGTCGTCCACGGTTGCCAATATTTCGCATTTTGGTTCGTGGTATCGTTCGTGAAGTTCGTCCAGAAACGGAGACGATCGCAACGCTAAGCACCGATCGTCGCTCGTGAACGCGGTCAACGCAAACTCTTCGTCATATTTTTTCTCGAAAGCTTTTCGCACGCACTCTACGGGTAACGCGTCGTCTATGAGCGGAACGCCGTTTTCACCGTAGCATGCACCACCGTTGAGAAAAATCCCGGGCGACGACTCGGAAACTATGCGCGAATCTTTCAAAAGCGGGTTTGTCGCCAGCGCCGCTTCCGCCGCTGGACGCGCTTTACCGGTGGCTATAACAATCAACGTCGAATCGTCTTTGGATGCTTCGAGGAGAGCCTTTGCAACTCGATCTGAAACGCGCGAACTTTCGTTCAATAACGTGCCGTCCAAATCCACCACGAGAACTTTTTTGCTCGCCTCTGACGAAGAAGAAGAAGCGGAAGAAGAGGATGAAACTCGGTCGATTAAACCGCCATCTTTGATATAATCCCACCCTAAGGCCACCATGATTTCTCGTTCGAGCTCTTGCATGTCCTTCTCTTCTTCCTCCCCTAGCTCGTGATCAAACCCGAGTAAATGCGCGAACCCGTGCGCAAGCAACACTCTCAACTCGTCCTCCAAGGAATGTCCAACCTCTTCGGCTTGCGCTCGCGCAGTTTCCACGGAAATAATGATATCCCCGAGTATACAAATTGGACCGAACGCGGCAATTCCTTCCTCTTCTCCACCACTCGGGAAGCTCAAAACATCTGTAGGCGCATCTTTTGATCTCCACTCTTTATTCAGCGCTTGAATGTATGCGTCGTCGCACAACGCAACCGAGAGTTCCGCGTGTGAAAGTTGTTCCGGAAAATCGTCCCCTAAATTTTCTCTCAATCGGTCGTACACGTTAAAGTTACCACTACTATCACTTTCACCACCGCTCGCATCGACAAACAGTTTCAAAATAGCCCTCGCATCTTTCTCGAATCTCTCCCTCATCTTTTCCAACTTCCCCTCGTCCATTTGCGCCTTCTTCGCCATCAATTTTACGTCGCCCGGGTTACCGTCCGCATCCGACACGAACGACACGTCCGCGATGCACTCGACGTCCCCAACGTAAAAGCTTTCGTCGTCCTCCTCCTCCTCTTCCTCGTACTCTTCCTCTTCGCCATTTCTCGTCAACGCGCGCGGCGTCGCGACATTTGTCGTTTCGCTTTGGTGGCGGCGGTTCTTCGCGCCGATAAAAAAATGCCGAAACCTCCCCTTTATGGGGTGTTTCGAAGCCACCGACGAGGACGTGATTTTAGTACTCAACATACCATCAGAGCGGCGACGAAAAGAACAGCAAACAAGAGAGTTCTTTTCCAGAGACGATGATGATGATAATGATGACGATGATGCCATGTTAAAAGCATTCCTCTTCTTCTTAAACCCGAAAGTTTGCGTCGTTGAACGACAAAGACGACGACGGGGAAAGAGCGCCGCATCAATGCCGTTAAAAGGAGTTCGAACCCGCGCGCGAAGATTGCCGACGACGGGAGGAGGAGGAGAAGAGAGGAGCATTTTACTACCGCTGCTCAAAGTGTTATTATTAGTATTGTATGTTATCGTTCGATGATGAAGATGATGATGACGAAGACGACGTAAGAAACGCATCAATACAGTGAGGATTTTAACAACACAAAGAGCAGCGCTTTGATACGAGAAGTAGTATTCGAAGATATATTATTATTGAAACAAAATCGGCGGCGTATCGCTGGGTATGATCCCCCCACCTGGAACGAAAATCCCTTCCATCCCTAATCTGATTTGAATGCCTAAGAATAAACAAAACGCGGCGACCGCGACGAACGGCAAGACGTCGTCGGCTTCGTACGTGAACTCCCTCGTCGGTATGCGCAGGTCTAAGTTGTCGTAGACGGATAAAAGCTCTTCGACGGAACTTTTAGAGGGAACGATCTCGGAATCGTCCAAGTTTAGGTTGTTCGTATTCGTGGTGGTTGTGATGTTACTAAGCGCCGCGGCTGTGCTGGCTGGTAAAGCTTCTACGACGGCGTTGGCCAAATCGTCGATGAATACCTCGTCGCAATCGAGCGCCGGGACGCGACCCCAGTATTCAATACCGCTCTCTTCCGCTAATTCTCTGTATTCTTGGTCGATTTCTTCTAGCGTTTCGATGTGTTCGGAAACGAACGACACCGGGACCGCGCACAACGCTTTGGTGCCTTCATTCCCCAACGCCCTGATCGTGTCGTCCGTGTACGGTTTCAACCACTCCACCGGGCCGACCCTCGATTGGTACGCCAAAACGTGCTTGTACCCTTCGCAGCCTATTTTTTTCAACTCGTTCGTGATAAGTTTCACGCACTCTTCCATTTCATCTTTGTACGGATCGCCGCCTTCGGAAACGTAGGAGGTTGGCACACCGTGCGCGGAGAAGAAAACGACCGGTTTGTCCGGCGCGTCTTTAAACGCCTCAGATTCCAACGTGTTTTTTATCAACTTTGCCATGCTCGAAACGTATCCCGGGCGACTGTACCACGACGGAATGACCGTGTGTTGTAAAACCCCGGTGCTTAAAATTGGATCTTCCCTGAAGATTTCCTCCAACAGCCTCAACGAACTCCCACTGGTACTAATAGAAAACTGCGGATACAACGGCAAAACCACCAAACGCGTGATGCGGTCTCTCTTAATATTCTCAATCGCCTCCTCCGTAAACGGTTTCCAATATCGCATGCCGACGTACGTTTTCACGTTCGTCAAACCTTTCGATATCAACGATTTCTTCAACGCTTCTGACTGTTCGTCTGTAATTCGTCGCAACGGCGACCCACCTCCGATGGACTCGTACGCCTCTTTGCTCTTCGGCGCTCTCGATTTGCTCACCAGCGTCGCGACGAACGTTTGCAAGAATTGTAAACCATCTGTTTTCGAGTTGTTCGCGGAAGAAGAGGAGAAAAACGCGTCGTTTGTCAGTTAAATAATCACGAGTCATCAAGTTCCGATGATTACGCGCGCACAAACACAAACACAAACACAAACGAGATTCGCGCGTACACGAAACGAGAGAAGAACGCAACAACGAAGATCAAAGCAAAAGAACACATCATCTTCATCACGAAGAAGAAGAGAACAACAAAAACCAAATTCTCTGTAACTTAAAAGACGTACTCGGCAAGCGAATGATGTCTGGATCGGCGAATAGGTTGAACAAAAACGGTTCGACGTCGTCGAGCGTTTCCGGTCCTCCCAAGTTTAATAACAAGACGCCGACTCGTTCGTCTTTCGCTTTTCGTATTTGCGAGTTCCAATCGATGGAGACTGAGGTGGTGGCGTTTTCAAACGCGGTCGCCGCGGAGACTACTTTTTTATTAGAGGAGGACGACGATGACGACGAGAACGTTCGCACGTCGCGCGAATTTAAGCGCTTTTTTCGTCGTCGTCGTCCATCAGCGTCGCCATTCATTTCGCATCTTCGGACGACTTCGTCATCATTGTTCAGACGTCGATCCCCCAAAAAAGCCAGCAACGTCTTTTGTTGTCGCCTTTTCTGCTGCTTTTCCTGACGACTCAGTCGACGATTACGAGTCGCAGTAGTATTCTTTCTTTGTCTTCTCTCGTTCGATGATGAAACAGGGAGAAGCGATTGTGATGACGACGACGTCGAACAACACGATGATGACGGCGTCGATGCCCTCATCGTCACGTCACAAGGCAGACGTGTACCCAAAAAAGTGACCCCAAATTAAAGTCGAAATTTTCGTCTAAAAAATTTCGAAATCGAAGGTGTGTGAACCAAGAACCAACCCTTCTGCCCATGAAAAAATTCTGAAATTTCACCGAAGAACTGCCCAAGAAACCACATCAGAATAAACACACAAATTACACCTTTTCACACAAAAAACACACAACACAACAAATTTAGTTAAAGAACACGAAGAAAACACGATGACGATGATGGCGACGACGACGACGACGACGACGACGACGACGAGACGCTTTGATGGCGCTTTTGTCGGCAGCAGCAAAAACAGCAGCAGCCGATTAAGGCGAAGAGAAACGGTGGCTTTGCGGAACAACAACAGCAATAATTTGAGGAATACTGTTAGGGGGAATGCAAAATCATCATCGCCGTTTTTTCATATATACTCCAAAGAAGACAAAGAAAAAGGACGAAGAAGAAGACGGAGAATGCCGAGGAGACCAACGGCGGCGTTTGGCAAAGACGACGACGGTTTCAAAGACGTCTCGAACATCATGAAGAAATACTCCAAAGAAGTCCCGAAAGACGTGACAAAAGTCGTCGGCACTGCCGTCAACGTTCTGGGAAACAACGGCCAAAATAACAAACAAAACGAATACAACGGCGTCTTCGCTTTACTCTTCTTCAACTTTTTATTCTTCGCGTTGGACCATTGGTTGCAACTTCCAATGATGAAAATGTTTTATTTGAACCACGTGGATCCGACGTGGTGGCAATTCGTCACGTGCACCTTCTGCCACGCCAGTTGGGATCATCTCTCGTCGAATATTTTCTTCTTGTACATATTCGGCAAGTTGATCGAAGAAGAGGAAGGCGCGTTTGGTGTGTGGTGTTCGTACGTAGCGACCGGGACGGGCGCGTCGTTAGCGTCGTGGTTGATGTTGCCAAAGTCAGTGGGTGGGGTATTAGGAATGGGCGCGGCGGCGACGGTCTCGTTGGGCGCCTCGGGAGCGGTGTTTGGTCTGTTCGCCGTGAGCGTTTTAGTCAAACTTAAGTTTGAATGGAAAAGGATTTTGGAAGTCGTCGTGCTCGGTCAGTTTGTGATGGAACGATTTTTGAACGAAGCGGCAATGATAGGAAAAGTTGGGGGCGTGGGAGCGGGCGGAGTGAATCACGTCGCGCATTTAGCCGGGGCGTTAGCAGGGGTTGTGTTGATTGCGCTGTTGTCAAAGATTTTACCGGAATAATTATATACCTGGTACGGTGTAGTAGTAATCTTAAGAATAACAACCGAGATGATAATAAATAGAAAATGACTCTCACAAATTTATATCGTATGAATTAAAAGACGCCGATAGCGGTGAACAAAGCAAAAAGCAGAAACAACCACCCGCCGCAAAACGCGACGAAGCGTTCGGAAATTTTCTTCGAAATCAAACTTCCGCCGATGACCGCAATGAACGTCGCAAATAAGTGTCCAGCCGTTGCCCCTACGGCCACGCCGACTGGATTTTGCGCCGCGCCTAAAGCAATCGTCGCCAACATGGATCTATCCCCCCACTCGGCGACAAAAATTAAGCAAAACGTTTCGATGATGTTTTGAATGTTCGTCGTCCCTTTCCCGTCCGACTCTTTGATCTTCGATTCTGCTTTGCACACGTCCTCGGCCGCTTCCGCCAACGCGCCTTCTATGATCACTCCGTCTTTATCCACTTTAATATTTCCGTTGTTGTTATCTCCGCCCGCGTTCGTCTTTTTTGGCATGTCGCTCGCGTCCTTCAACGACTTCAACCCAAAGAACAACAAACTCGCCACCGCGATGTACTCGCCGATGGGAATCGTATTCGAAAAGCTCGCCGGTACCGCCGAAAACACTCTCCCAATGACCACTGAAATCACTGACATCAACCCTAACGCCGAAGTCGCTCCAATAACCACCGGCATTCGTCCCATTCTCATCGCCAGTAACGCGGCGATGAAAAACGTCTTATCTCCCAATTCCGATATAAAAATCAACGCAAACGCGGCGGTAAACCCAGTTTTCGCGACCGCTTGTACGACCAACTGAAGCGCGACTTGAATGTTATTCGTGGCGTTTAACGACCCTAACCCACTGGAGATGTATCCAACCACCGCTAACACGGTTAAAAAGACTAACGCCAAAGCAGTCGCGTTGGACTCGGCTAACGGGTCGTCCATTTTCTCTTTGATTTCTTGGATGAATTTCAAGGAACAACTACTACTTTTAGTATTGTTCTCGTCATCATTTCCGCCCGCCGTCGCGCTACCACTGCTATTACTAATCGCGAGTCTTTCGTCAGTCATTCTTCGCCCTCCTCGTCCTCGTCGCCGTTTTTGGTTGTTCATAAAAAACGTAGAAGAAGAATTGACCATCATCACGTGAGAGATGCGATTGCCTCCACCCCCAACGCTGCTCGATGATTTTAGGAGTCTTTTTGTTCTCGATACAGACGACGACGACGACGACGAAGTCTGTCTCCGACTCACCGATGACGACGACACGAATAACGGAGAGGAGGAGAGTAAAAGTGTCATTTGTAAGTTCGTCCGTTAAAAAGAGTTCAGAGAGAAAGAGAGAGAGTAAGAGAGAGCTTTTTGTGTGGTTTTTGTGACTCAGCAAAGGGGGAGATTTAAAAAAATGTAGATTTCGTTGGCACTGATTGAAAGTGTGAAATCAAATACGAGCGCATCAAAAGCAACAGTTGGTTCTGTATTCAATTTTATGCCGTATAAGAAGCAGATGTTGTCTGAGATGTTCAAAAGTAGGAAAGTCTGCAGAACTTATTAACGTTCCAACGTATCCGTTTCTAATCAGTTCAATCTCGTAAAGGAACAGAATACTATCACATCTGACCGCCGACGGGGGCGTGACCTCGTTTACTGGGATTCGTCGCCAACTTTCGGAGCAGGCGTTTCTTCCTCGTTTGACTCTCTTTTTCTCTCTTCTTACGCTCGGTGGTGACTTTATCGAGCTTTTTGGCGTTGGAAAACGCGGCGGAGCCTTTTTTACCGACCAAGATTGGCGCTTCGCGGAGAGCGAACGCGCCGGCGACGTGGCCGAGGTGCAAGCGTTTGACGTGGAAGATGTGTTTGAGCGCAGACGGGTAGGCGGCGACGGCTCGGACGTGGGAGCGGAAGGCGTCTTCGGCGCGAGATTTGAGACCTGGGTCGGATTGCATCTTTCTTTCCGCGGCGGAAAGCAACGCTTTGACCGCGATGTGCTCGGTTGGGTTGTTTCGCGAGGAAGGATTCTTGTTGTTGCCGCAATATTTGCGCATGGTTGTTTGCGCGAGAACGTCCAAAACAGCCCCTAACTTTGCCTTTGAAAACGTGAGATCTTCGATATCTTCTTTTAACGTGTCTTCAAATTCCAATTCTTTTGGACCGAGGAAAAGAACGGCTTCGCCGTCGTTGCCTAGACGCGCGGCTCGGCCGACTCTGTGCGCGTACGTTTTCGAGTCCGCCGGAGGGTCGACTTGCACAGTCGCGCCGACGTTGTCGAAATCTAAACCGCGAGCGCCGACATCGGTGCACAAAAGGACGCCTCTTTTTTGGGATTGGAATCTGGAGACTGTCTTTTGACGCTCGGATTGTTTTTGTGCGCCGTGTAAACGAAAGACTTCGTACAGGCCGCTTCCTCTCTTTTTATTGCTCTTTTTCTTCTTCTTCTCCTTCTTCTTCTTCTTTGCGTCGTTGTCGTCGTCCGAATCGTCCGAATCTGAATCGCTTTCACCGCTCGCGCTGCCACTGCTACTACTACTGCTACTACTGCTGCTGCTGCTGTCGTTTTCTTCATCGTTTTCTCCGTCGTTCTTCTGCCCAGCTAACCAGGACAAGATTTCGTAGTGATACTCAACGGACTCTCTGCTCGCGAGGAACACGATGACTTTGTTCAAATCAGACATCGCCCATCCGGCGAGTAAACCGGCGATAGCTGCCATTCGACATTTCGGTGGCGTCTCAAATATAGTATGCGTGAGCTGTGAAGGCACGCGAATCTTTCTATTCTTCCCATCGTCGATATCAACTGCTCTCCCGGAAGCTCTCGCCATTGCTTTCATCAACCCTTCTTCGTCCTCGTCGTTCTCGTTGTCGTCCTCTCCTTGAACAAACTCAATCTCGCGATCAGCTTCTGGGTTAACGTCCACTGTCACCGCATTTTGCATTTTCATTCGCAAACGGTCTGTGCCTGGCGTCAAAGTAGCCGATAGCAACGTCATTTGTGAAAATGGAGGCGACGCCGACGCCGCCCGCGCTTCCTTTTTCGTTCGCTCGATGATATCTAAAATAGCGTCGATATCCTTCTCGAATCCTAAATCTAAAACGCGATCGGCTTCGTCAAAAACGACAAAACTGACATTCACGAATACAAAAGCGGCAGTATTTTGCAAGTGATCTAACAGTCTCCCCGGGGTGGCGGATAACACGACGCACCCTTTTCTCAACTTTGCCTTCTCCTTCGCTCTATTTTCGCCGCCGTGAACAGATCCGGTGGCAATCCAATGGTACGGTTTCGATAATTTCTCGATAAATGAAGAAACTTGCGTGGACAACTCTCTCGTTGGCACGATAATCAACGCTCTCGTTCCATCTTTCCTCTCGATTCTAGGCTTCGCTACTCCTAAACTAATAACTATCGGTAAAACGTACGCCAACGTCTTACCGCTCCCGGTTTCCGCTCGAACGTAACAATCCTTCCCGGCTAAAATCGACGGCACTGCCAACTGTTGTACCAAAGTTGGCGTCGTAAACTGTAAATCCACAGACTCAGACATGACTTTAATCAGCGTCTCCGGAACGCCGAGCTCGGCGAACGATTTCGCAGTCGTCGCGTTGCTATCAAACACCCGATCCCGATGCGGCGCCGCCTCTCTCTTCTCGTTCTTATTCTCTCCGTTCGTATTTTCCTCTTTCTCACCTTCGTTATCATCTTCGTCTTTCCTCGTCGCTTTCTTCATCAAATTCGCCCAATCTGCGGGATTAAACGCCTCTTCTTCCTCGTCGCTGCTCTCGTTTTCCATTCTCTCCTTTTTCTCAACTTCCACCAATTCGCTCATCTTCTCTTTCGATGATTTTCCCGCGTTGTTCAGCAACAACTTCTCCTTGTGTTCTCGAGAGTTTTTCAAGAACCTCTCCTTGGCCGTCATTTCTTCTTCTTCTCTTCTTTCGTCCTCTCCGTTCTTACTTTTCGTCGTCGTCTGAATCGTCTTTGGTTTCTTCACCCAAGTGGAAAAGCCGCCGCCACCTTTCTCCTCCTTTTCCTTTTCCTCCTCTGCTCGGATGTCGAGAACGAGTCGTTTCCGCCCGGTTCTGTTTATCATCGTCGTCTCTTTGACGCCTCCTTTTACTCCTCTCTTTTCGTTTATTTCGTCGTCGTTTCTTCTTCTTCTCTCCCCTTTTCCTCCTCCGACTGCATCACCATTTCCCCGCCGCTTCTCTTTCCCGCCTTGCCATTTTTTCTTCCCTCGAGCGACGGTTCGCTTGCGCGGATTACCTTTAGATTTACCACCACCACGACTTCTATCGTCCTCGTCCACGTCGGAAGAAGAAGAGGCGCCGGCGATGTTCAGAGTTAACAACTCATCGTCGTTGTCGTCGTCCGGCATTTGAGTATTTTTTATGTGGGAAAGAAACACCTGTTTACTACTAATAAACAGTTGCTGCTGCGCGTTGATGATGATGATTACAAATAATACTACAAATGAATACACTATTACTGTTGAAACACTATTATTACGAGTACTTGTCGTCGTTCCCGTGAAAGGTGTGCAACCAGCCGTGTTTGCACACCAAGCACTCGTGTCCAAAGAGACTCGCTTTTTTACGCACGCAAACGTTCGAATCGCTTTCTACGTGCGCTTGATACGTTTCGACTAAAGAAGGCGCGCAAAGGTAGACTTTGTTGTAGGCGATGGCAAATGGGACGATTCTACTGGAGAGGTCGAGATATTTTGCGAGTCCTGAGATGCACCCGGGCCAATCTGGGTTGAAACAATCGTCCAGTATGACGACGCCTTGTTCGTGCAAACACTCGTCGGCGGCGAAGGATAAATCGCGCAACGTCGTCTCTAACGTGTGCGATCCGTCGATGGAGAAGATTCGCACCGGACCGTCGTCGTCTTCGTTAAAATCTGCTTCCTTGGTCAATTTCGTAGAGTCTTTCGAGATGACTTTGATAAAATTCGGCATTTTTGTGTCCGAGTCGACGACTCCGTCCCATACGAATTTCGACTCTTCCGTCTCCTTCGTCACCTCGCAAAACTTTATCGCGTGCTTCCGAAACTTCTCGTAATCACCCACTCCACTCTCGTCTCTGTTAATCTCGGCTTGGTTCTCGAAACAGTCGATCGCTACGCATCTCTCGTTTTGTTTTCGCAAGGAAACTAAAGCTAAAAATGACTTTCCGTGATACACTCCAATCTCCGCTAAACTCGTCTTTACCTCGGACATCTTCAACACATTCTTCTGACATTCATCGATAGCTCTGTACACGTCCACGTTTCCAATTTCATAAAAGCCGCTCACTTTTGAGAGCACAGATTTCACCGGATCGTCTTCTTCTTCTTTTCTCTCGTCTTCTCTTTGCCTCCGTTCCGCTGCTTTGCGATGTTTACTTTCGTTCGTACTTCTGTTAGGGGAATTCACCGCTTTAATGTTCTCGTTAATGTTGTTGTTGTTATCCGTCGCTGCTCTGCGCTTCGAATTAAATCGAGACAAGGAAACATAATAACAGCAGTGGTTCCTCGAAGAGGACAAAAAAGTCCCAGAAGCAGAAGGAGAAGACAAAGAAGACAACCAAGCGCGCATCATGTGTGCATATATCTAGCGCTTTCCGAGAGAGAATTTTAGGGAAAAAGTCTTTCGTATCTTCAAAAATACGCGCACGAATAAGAAGAACAACGAGCGGTTGTTTGCGCGACAAAATGGGCAACGCGCAATCATCAACAGCAGAGGAAGAGGAAAGGGAGAACTCGACGACGACGAGCGGACGACGAGAAGGAGAAGAAGTCGTGGTGGAAATGTCTTCTGCTTCTTCTCCTCGTTCTCAAAGCGCTGAAGGAGAAGAAAAAAACGAGGAGGCGAAAAGGAAAGAGGACGAGGAGGAAGATTATGGTGAGGAGGAGACAGTAGATGAAAACAGAATCGTGGCGTCGTGCAGAGTGTGTTTAGAACCGATACGACAATCCGACGTGATGATTGAAAACAACAGCGCATGTTTATTGGGATGTAAATGTTCCGGAGTCGGTATACACTTAAACCGAGAGTGCGGGATAAAATATCTGAAAAATCTGCAACGACCGAACCAAACGCTGACCTTGTGCGAGGTGTGCCAAAGCCCAATGTCTGAATTCGCGACTAAAATTCAACCGGTTTTAAACGTGACGACTTCGACGAGGTCTTCTCCGTTTGCGCTTCACGATTCGGACGGTTTTTTGCACACTCTTTCGCGCCCGCGACGACGACCGGCTGAGTTGTGCGAATTCTTCTGCTTTCTCGTCCCGTGTTTACCGTGCGTAGCGCTCGCCTCAACCAACTGCTTCCACTCCATGTGCGTCTCTTTAATGCGCTTCCGAGCGTATATTTTCCTCGGGGTCATCCTTGCTCTGTTGATAATCTTTCTCTCCGACGTTTATCTCACCATGGAAGATAAATACGAGAGTCGCGTGAGAGAGCAAAGAAAGGATATCAACAACAACAGGCCTTCTAGATATCCGAACGACGACGACTTTAACAACAACAACTTCAACGGCGGTATGAATAATAACCCGAACGCATACGATTACTACTCGAGAGGGAGAGGATAGAATAGCTTCTATTACCACGCGTAGGGTTTAGGGAGAGAGAGAAAAGAGAGAGAGTTTAATAAAAGCGTAATGTACTACTATATCGCGAACACACACGTTTTGTGTCCGCTTTGAGGATTTCAAACCGCTTTGGAAAAGAGAAAAAAATTCAAAATTTCGCTTCATAAAAATGACGGCAGAGGAAGACACAACCACCGTTGCAATGACCACGAAGGCGTCATTGTCGTCGTATGAATCGTCGTCGTTGTTTGCAGTCGATGATGCGCTTCATTCTCGTCCGAATTCGCACGACGAATTGCTGGATTTATTAGCGTCGTCTTCTTTCACACCCTCCCGTCGTGGGAAAAAAGGGGAATTTGAATCCGCGCAAAAGTTGATGATGAAAACGAATGACGCGGACAGTACTCCTGGGACGACTACGACTACTACAGAAGAGAACGACGCCAGAACTGCTGCTTCATTTTCCACCTCTCCTTCGTTATCGTTTCAAACGCCGCAGAATTTATCGCAGTTAAGGACGAGAGCTCGAATGTCCCCTCCTTTACTGCAAATGCCCGGAGGTATTGGAAATACAAGTGTATCGCCGAGATCGTCATCAAACGGGAGCAAAGGAGGGTCGCCATTTTTTTCAAACCTGTCGTCGTCTCCAGAACGCGAAGTGTGCGCGATATGCATGTGCAGACTGGACGATGTGGAGTCTCCGAGAGTCAGTCGGGAAGATTTGGCGAGTCTTGTTGTGAGTACCGCTACGACGACGACCGACGACGGCGAGGACGGGAAAGAGAACGAAACGAAACAACATCAGCAAAGAAAGAAGAAAGAGATTTATACTTTACCGTGCACGCACAGATTTCACAGGAGCTGTCTAGGGGAGTGTCGCGCGAACGATTTTTCGCAGTGTCCGATGTGTAGGGAGAGTTTACCGGGAGGTTTAACACCGGATCACGTGAGGCAGATGAAGGCGAAGATGGAACAGGAGGATCCGGACGCCGCGAGGAGAGCGTACGCGGTTCAAAGAAATCGAGCGTCGAGGGAGGCGGTCAGAGCAGCGGCGTTGAGGAGGCAGATGGCCGCTGGGGTGTTTAGCTCGAGTCCGACGAATTCGATGAGTTTATCGACGCCAAGTCAACAACCGAGAACGCCGTTGGCGTGTCCGCCGGGCGTGGGAGGTACGTCGCCGGCGAGCGCGAGCGGAAGCGGAGAAAAAGTGAGTGGAGGGGCGTCTGTGGGCGGAAGCTTACGAAGAACGAGCTCTGGAGTAGCGAGTGGCGATGCGAGCACGGATAAAAAACCTCCGCTCCCACCTCGAGGTGTTCCTTTGAACGGAGGCGGAGACGAAGCGTACAATCGACATCGACGACAAAGGTCGAATCTCACAGAACAATTAGCCAAAGCAGAGAATTTAGACGAGGACGAGGACGATTTTGATATGGACGATTTGGACATGGATCTCTCCCAATCGCAAAAATCATCTGACTACCATTGAAATAGGAATAGTATTTTAGAATGCAAGCATACATACAGGTGATAATAATCGCGCAGCAGATGCGTTTCTCGTTTAATAATTATATATTACACATACGTACTATATAGAAATATCATTTCAATCAAAAAAGATATCTCCGGGGTTGATAACCATTGGAACACCGAACGCGTTTTCAACCACCCGGCGTCCGTCTGGTAACGTTTTCCCTATGTACTTCATCAACTCCTCCTCCGGTATGTCTTCGTATTTCGGTCGCACGCCGTTCGCGCTACTTCTACTTTCCGTCGAAGTCTTCCTTTGCGGCGAAAGCACGCGTCTCGGTTGCGTTCTTGACACCCCAGGCCTGGAGTATTTACTATTGCTCCTATTACTACTGTTGCTACTCGTACTGCTACTACCACTCACAAACGGATGCGTGGTGAAAATCTCCCACCTCGTCGTCCCGTCCACGACGTGCTCGGCGAATCGCATCCCCCATTCTCTGTGCATCGTCACGTCTATATTCCGCATCAACTGATCGAAATCCCCGACAGAGCTCAACCCGTTCCTGATTTCCAACTCAATCGTCGACTCGTTCGCGCCAATATTCCCAGATACGAGTAAAATATCGCGCGTCGGGTCCAATCCAGCCGCTCGCCCAACCGTATCCGCCCACTCGTGCAACATCTTAACGCACTCGGCTTTGTGGCCGTATTTCGCCACGAGAATCCACCGGGCGATCACAGTCGAGGAAGTCGAAGAAGAAGAAGCTTTATGCGTCGTTTCGCCATCGCCGTTTTCGATGATTTCGAGCCGATTGGAGGACGACATCAAAATCGATGAAAGCGAAGAAACCGGCGGTTCTTTAATTTCTTCTTCTTCTTCTAAAAGTTCCAACAGCGAATTCTTCGGAGTGGGAGACGAGGACGATTCAGACGATTCAGACGACGACGATGCATTTTCAAACGTTTCCGCGAACAAAAGCGCAAACTTTGCGTCTCTGTCCTCGTCTTCCGGTTCTCGCGTCGAGAACCCGCCGCTGTTGCCGCCATCAACGCCACGGCAAAGAGAAGAAGAATTGGAAGAATTAGAAAACGTTTTAGAAGGAATTCTCCTCGAGACGACGACTCTTCTTCCTCCATGTTGGCTGCTGCTCTTCTGCGAAGAAGAAGAAGACAAAGAAGACCAAACTCTCGTCGTCATCATCGTCATCGTAATCATCATCGAAAGAGTTAAATATACTCTCTCTTCTCGCTCCCCTTTTGTGAGTGATAGTGTGAGAATAAATAATGGGGAAAAAGCCGCCGCTTTCCTCAAAAGTTTTCCATCCATTGTCCTGACAAGGATGCCGTCGGGGTCGTCTTTGTCCTCGTCTTTGTCCCCTTTCGCGGGGGGTTTTGGTGGTACAGGTGGTGCACGTGATGATACTCATCATATTACTAAAAAAGGAGGAGGCGAAAAGAGAGGGAGGAAACAAAAGGAGGAGACAGAACGGACGACGATGACTTTGGATTCGATCGCATCGAGGACGGGGAAGACTTTCCCCGCGATGGATGGAGCGACGACAAAAACGAGTGCAGGAGGAGTTTTAGAAGCAAGAACGAGCCGAATATCCTTCGACGACGTGGAAAAGAATAAAGGCGGGGACGAATACATTCGAAGAAAAGTCTTCGTCGCGGGGGAAGTGATGCGACTGCAAACGACTTTGGAGGAAGATGGAATCGAATCCTCTGCTGACGAGGAGGAGGAGGAAGACGAAGACGAAGAAGAAGTTTTAGTTCGAAAACGGGACATCGTGTCGTGCGAACTAGTCGTTGGCAGGAGCATAAAGAAGAAGAATAAGATGGAGACGAAAACAACACGTCAACATCGAATCGTAATCACCTCGTTTCCGAGAAAGAAGAGGTTGGTTGACTACGCAGTGTTGCCTCGATTTTTGTCCTCCTCCGCGAGCGCTTTTACTTCGAGAAACGCGGGAGATGATTTTAGCGCCGCCGCGGCGAAAGGGAACAGTGGGAAACGGTTTGGACACAAGAAGAACGTTCACATGGTCAAATACAAGTCTTTGGACGAAGCGTTAGAGGACGTGAAACGAATAGAGGAGGAGTGCGGGTTGGAACATCAGCGAATGAACAAGAGAGGGCGATTTTTGGTGTTTATAAATCCAGCCGCGGGAAGAGGGAAGGCGGAAGAAGTGTTCAAAAAACACGTGGAGCCGGTGTTAAAGTGCGCAAGAAACTGCGTGGTGGAGGCAATCGTGACGACGAGGAGTGGAGAGACGGAAGAGAGAACGTACGAGAGAAGTAAAGAGTCCTTGTTGTTAACGAGAGGTCGAGGATACGAGAGTAATACTACTACTCACAACGAAGATGCCCGAGTTCTCGGTATTATCGCCATCGGAGGTGATGGTACCATTGCAGAAGCGTACGCGGGTGTGGAGAGAGCGCAAAAAGAGCTCGGGACGCACGAAAATATTCCAATCGGTGCCATTCCCGCCGGTTCCGGGAACGCCATTTGCGTTTCTCTAGCGGAACAGAGCGAAGAAGTGAACGATGCGACAACGATGGCGTTGCTCATCGCTAAAGGCCAAACGATTCGATTAGATGGAGCGAGACTGGCAATTTATCGCAACGACGAGAACGGCAGTAACGATACGACGAACGATACGACAAAAAGCACCAGCAGCAAGAGGAGGTTAAGTTTGGACAGGAGAAACGGCAGTAAGAAGAACGGCAGCAACACGAACAACAATAATATTAGTAACAACAGAATAGCGGTGTATCAAAACACGGCTTTACTGAGCGTATCGTGGGGCTTTTTCGCGGATGTTGATTTGGAATCCGAACGCTTTCGTTGTTTGGGAGGAACGCGCTTCATCGTCCAAGCGATTGCCAGACTCATCAACCTGAGAACGTACAAGATGGATTTAACGTACAGAGTTTCACAAGAGACCAAGTCTGTCTGCGAACGACTGGGAAAATCACTCCTCGGTCGTAAAGAAGGCGAATTCAGAACGATTAAAGACGAAAATATCCTAGGCATATGGGCTATGAACCTCCCTTGGGGCAGCGGCGACACGAAATCCGCGCCGCTCGCTTCGCCTTCCGATGGATTCTTCGACATCATCATCGTCCACCCGACGAGCAAACTAAACTTGCTCAAATTACTCCTCGACTTTGACACGAAAGGATCGCACGCAAAGAACGACGCCGTCACGTACTTAAAAACGAGCGAATTCGAGCTCACGTTACTCGGTCGATCCGATTTAACCGAAGGTATGAGCGGTTCTACCAACGCCGCCCGATCAAACGCCGCCAACCCGCTCGGATGCGTCGACGGAGGAGAAGATCCGGATGCGCCATCTGCACCTCCCGACTTATACGAAGGTGGCCGCGTTATGATTGACGGCGAAGTCGTCCCAGACGTCTGCTCTCGCGAAGAAACGTTCACGGTAAAAGGCAGCGTCGAGAGAGGTTTAGCGAACGTCTTCTCCTTCGCGCCTTCGTCTTCTCCTCAAACGTATTCTTCTTCTTCTTTCAACGTCGTCGCCGCCGCAGCAGCTGGCAGAAGCATAGCTTGACGTAACATAATAATACGTTAAGAAGAAGATGATAACAATAATAAGAATAAGAATGATAATAATAATAATACCGATAGAGAGAGTTGTTCTGTAATATATAATAATACTCGCATTGTGCTCGCGCTGGAAGTCATACAATATCCCTTTAAGCAAACTTTTAAAAGGTCTTTTTCTTTGCCACATTATTTTCTCCCCGACGAGGAAACGAAAGCGTTGTTATTCGTATTAATACTACTATTAACAGCATCACGTTAAACAGTTGTTGTTCACACCAATACTAAGGGAGAGCGAAGCATAGGATTCCTCCTTCTTACGTAATACGTCTGTTTTAGACGTTGCACTACTCATAACACTACCACGAGACATCATCAAGATGGCAGACGACATCCCAAAAGTGGATGAAAACGGCCAACCTTTATCCAAGTCAGCGTTGAAGAAGCTCGCCGCGAAAGCGGAAAAAGAGGCTAAAAAAGCAGCTCGAGCGGCAGAATTAGCCGCGAAGTTAGAGCAACAACAGCTGAACGAGCCGGATAACTGCACGGAAAACTACGGAGACATGGAGATGGTCCAATCGCAAAAGATTACCGAGACGATATGGACAAACATCGAAGAGTTGGACGAGCGTTTTATCGGGAAGACGGCCACGTTGCGAGGTCGCGTGCACTCCGTGAGAGCGAAAGGGAAAGGGGCGTTTCTCATCTTACGCCAAGGGTCGGAAACCTTGCAAGTGGCTTTCTTCGTGGACGACGTGAGAGTGAGCAAACCGATGGTCAAGTACATTGGCAACCTGAACAAAGAATCCGTCGTGGACATAACCGGGGAGTTGGTGAAACCGGAACAACCCATCGAGAGTTGCTCGAACACGATCGTGGAAATGACGTGCCCGAAAATCTTTTGCGTGTCGCGCTCGATACAGATTCCCTTGGAAATTTCGGATTTGTCCCGGTCGGAGGCGGACATCGACAACGCGCCGGAGGACAAGCAGTACTCGAGAGTGAACCAAGATACGAGGTTGGATAACCGGATTTTAGATTTGAGAACGCCGGCGAATAACTCGATTTTTCGAGTGCAAAGTGAAGTGTCCGCGCTGTTTCGCGAGACGTTGAGGAAGAGGGATATGATAGAGATTCACTCGCCAAAGTTGATTTCGGGCGCCTCGGAAGGCGGCGCGAGCGTGTTCAAGTTGGATTACATGGGGCAGCCGGCGTGTTTGGCACAGTCGCCGCAGTTGTATAAACAGATGGCTATTATGGCGGATTTTGGTGGGGTCTTTGAGATTGGACCTGTATTTCGCGCGGAAAATAGCAACACGCACCGTCACTTGTGCGAGTTTACCGGGTTGGATTTCGAGATGACGATTAAAGAACACTACAGCGAAGTTTTGGACGTCATCGACGAGTTGTTCGTAAACATGTTCGACGGCTTGAGCGAACGGTGCGCGAAGCAATTGGAGGTAATTAATGCGCAGTACCCGTTCGCGCCTTTGAAGTATTTGAGAAAATCCTTGCGATTGGAGTTCCCGGACGGGATTAAAATGTTGCACGAAGCTGGAATCACGGAGGCGGATCCGCACGGAGATTTGAGCACGGAACACGAACGAATTTTAGGGAAATTGGTCAAGGAGAAGTACGACACGGACTTTTACATTTTGACCCGATACCCGATCGAAGCGAGACCGTTTTACACGATGCCGGAACCCGGAGCTAACCCGGAGTACACGAACTCGTTTGACGTTTTCATCCGAGGCGAAGAGATTATTTCCGGCGCGCAGAGAATTCACGACCCGGAGTTGTTGACGGAGAGAGCGAAACACTTCGGCATTCCAGTTGAAGAATTGGAGAGCTACATTCGATCGTTTAGGTACGGCGCGTTGCCGCACGGAGGGTGCGGCGTCGGTTTAGAGAGAGTCGTCATGTTGTACTTGGGCTTGAACAACATTCGTAAATCGAGCATGTTTCCGAGAGATCCGAAGCGTCTTACGCCGTAGATATCTATATAAACAAACATAAAGTATTTCTATCCATCCATACATGCATACGCACACTTTTAATTCGTCATTACGTAATTTTCAAATCAATAGCCCACTCTCCTCGTAATTTACCAACCACTCGTCCGCGAGACGTACAATCGGCTTCGAAAGGTAATCTCTTACCGTCCGTGGGAACGCTTATAATTGCAGTTCCTACTCTCGCGTTTGTATTTTCGTTCACGACGGTAAATATCACGTAATACGGCGCGTTTTGAAGCTCTGCTCTTTTTTTTGGTAACTTTACCACTGGTAAAACGTCTGGATTGAGCGCGTCGTTTCCAATTCGTCTCAGCGTCCGTGAATTCCATACGCACGAGGAGCGCGATCGAACTCTTATATTTTCCTCTTCGTCTTCACCTTCATCTTTTGCGAACGATCTCGATGGTAGTAACACCACGTTTGAAATACTTTTGGCGTTAGACCAACGACTTCCTTCCGCGGTTTCAAAGTCATCCACTTCGAGAGCGTTCGTGCGAAGCTTTCCGAGATGTACTTTTAAGAGCGACGCGTTTTGTTCCTCTTCGGTGGCAAAAATCAATCTATCGTCGTGCGTTTCTAGTTGAAGTTTTTCAACAGTCAGAATGGCAAAGTATTCGTCGTCGTCCTTTTGTCGTGCCGAGAGCACCTCGTCGTTGGCGTCTTCGTGCTCGGACGTGCCGAGCAGAAGATTCACAGAAAATGTCGCACACACGGGCGCATGATCGCTCGACGTCACGCCGTGGCATGCTTCGTATTTATGCGCTTTCCTGGTCGCCTCGAATCCAGGAAGAGATTTGATGAGCACGCGATCGGTATAACTTGGGATACGCTTTTTGCTATAATACTCTTCAGTAGCATCGATTGGATTCGAATCATTTCGACCTTTTTCTCGTTTGAACGAAGGTGGGAACTGCAGAGGTAACTCTTGAAATCCAAAAAGGCACTTGCCTTGCCGTTGCGCGTGCAAAAGTTGGTCGCCGATCCATAATCTTCCCCAACTCTTCTGTTTGATTGTTTCGGCTATAAATTTCCATCCGACGTGGAATGGAGACGACTGCGACGTTCCTCCCGTTGAAACATTCTCCCGCTGCTTCCCCGTGTTCACTTGACTGTCTGATTCAGAATCCTCGTCCCCGCTTTCAATTTCTCCCGGAAGCTTTGCGCGTCTGTTTACGGACGTCTCCTTGACGATATCTGCCTTTGACCAGCACGAATTCCAAACGCTATTTTCGTCATCGTCATCGGCTCCAACCATTTCACTCGCGCTGTTGATTTGTACCGTCTCGTGCGCTTGAGTTGGACCAGGATCGATTCTAAAGTTCAAGTCTCCCATAAAAAACGTATGCGTCGCCGATTCTAATAACTCTAAATCTGGAGGCAATCTCCTTCGCTTCTTCTGTTCTTCTTCGTCTACTTCGCGTTGCGCATTGTCGATGTTGCTGCTAATATTACTACTCTTATTGTTGCTATTCTTATTTCCACTCATTAAACCAGAAGCCTCAGCGACTGCTTTAATCGAATGTTCCCAACTCTGGCCGTTGCCTTCGCATCCAAACACCTTCTCGATTCTATCTCTCCACGCGCATCCTAAAATCGACCGAATCGTCTCTATTCGTCTCGTGTAGAACTTCTTTTCCTCGTGAGCGGCTAAGTGACAACCTATAAATGCGATTGATTCGCCCCCGTAAAATTGAATCTCCACCATAATTCCTCCTTTATTCCCGACTACGTTCCCCATGCCGGTCGCTTTCACGCCCACTCGGACGCTTTTCACGTTTTTCTCTAGATACTTTTTACAGTGCACCGACAATCGCATTTGCATCAACACTTCGCTTTGCACGAGCACGTATTCGCTCTCGTCGTCATTCTCTCCGTCCTCGTTCTTCTTATATTCGCTCGACTTGTTACTACTCCTATTATTCTTCGATTTCAAACACGCCTCTACGCTCGCGAACCAGTGCTGCTTACATTTACTCTCCTCCGCAATCTTCTTCCCTCCGTAATACCCTCCAACCATTCCAACCACGAACCCAACCGGTGCTAACGGTCCAGTCGCGACTCCGCCGGTTATCCCCCCCGATAACGTCGCCACCATCTTCGTCGCTTTCGAGGACCCCCAGAACGTTTTTTTCTCTTTTTTGTTCACAATCGAATCGTTTTCGACTTTTTTCTCCGCCAAGCGCGCAAAGTCTGCCGGTTGCGTGATTTTCCTCGAATACCCGTACGACGCTTCTTGCGCGGCGACGACAACTATATCGCAATCTTCGCTTTTCTTCAGAAATTCCGTGTAAAATGTTTCGTTTATCGGTTGATTGCCGACGTTGAATGTGGCGCAATAAATCGTAACAGTTTGCCGTTCCAAACGAGTTTCCCGTGAGCGAAGATTGTTCACGCGAGAAAGACCATGAAGGGAGGCGTCGAGGGCGGTGTCGAGCTTTTTTACATTGAACTTTTCGTCCTCCTCGTCGTCCTCGTTCACCTCTTTCGTCGTCTGCATGGGGCTGTTTAAGCGTGCACTTTGTGTCTCTCGCGAAAGACGAGAAAAAGAAATGCAGTTAAAACGAGTCAGAGGCAACAGCTTTTTTTGAGTGCCTGAGCACACAAGGAATAAAATTGCTACTTTTTATACAACGCTATTTGCTATCTAGACACATCTATTATGCACGCTATTATTATCTACTCTACGCGTACGTGTACTCATACGCAGACGACGATGACCTATTTTTCTTACTATTAGTATGCGCGCGGAAATGAAGCGCGTGGACGAGCGACTCCAAGGCGTCGCGAGGAGGCGTCGGTTCTTTTTCGTCTCCTTCTTCTTCAACGACGGGTGGAGGAGACCAGGAACCTTTAAAGTTCTCATCCGGAGGTCCAAATGCCGGTTGTTTCGGCACGTCGTACGAGAAGAAGTGCCAGACGTTTTTGAGACCGTTTTGAAGGTTTTGAAGCTCTTCCGGTGTAACCGTTTCGAGGACGCTTTGGAGACGGTTTTCGACGTCTCCTTCGCGAACGCGGATGGAAAACTTCGAGTAGTCGAGGAACGTGCCTTCCCAAGGCATGTCGACGCCATCTTGTACGATGACTGGTATGCAGCCATTTCGAATATAAACGGAAAGACCTCCACTCCACCCATCTCCTGGAAGTGCGAGGCAAAACTTGGACGAGCGTATTCTTCCCAAGTAGTCGTCCGTGTGTGAGAGAATATCGAAACCGTTGACGTTTTGCCATCTTCTCGCAACTTTTTGACGTAAACCGCGCGAGTAGTCTTCACCCCATGGTTTTTCCAAACCAAGATTTCCGCTGAAGAAACAAAACGTCGTTCTTTGAGTCGCCGGTGTCCAACTATTTACGTCTGCGGGTTCGCGGACTTCGTTAGTCTTTGGCTGCGACCAAGCAGGGGCGACGATATCTTTATTCCGATTGTACGCGCGCCATGCAACAGTAACAACCCCTTGCTTGACGAGTTCATCCCATTTATCCGGTGAGTAAGCCGTGTGCGAACTGTTGCGTGGATACCCTGTATTTCCCCAATGCGTGATGAAAATTGCATTGGCAATACTGTCAGGAAAGTGCACAGCGCCTTCATCGTACGCGGCGATTACCGCGTGATCTCGACCTTCATTCCTATCGAAATACGACTGTATCTCACCTTTCTCGTTGTTGATGACATTGAATGGAATATTTCGAACGTACTCTGTTACTCGTTCTAGAAAGAGATTTGCCGCATGCGATCGATCACCGGGCTTTGTCTTGATCAGCGACAGCGAAACTTGCGGCGAAGGCGTTTGGTATGCTAAACGATAGCACGTTCCGTATTGCGGGATAAAAAATACGTCCGCGTTCTCGGGGTTGATTGTACGATGTGCCGACCTGAGTAAGAATTCGTGAAGTGTATTTTCCAAGGAATAAAACCACTTTGACGGTCTTTCTGGGAATGGCGGCGGAGAAGCGTCGTCGTCGTTGTCGTTGTCGATGTCGTTTGGTTTCTCGTAAAATCGATCGCCGCACACAAATTCGCCTCTGTTGACGTATTTCGTCCAATGTGAGGTGAACTTTGATGGCATTTCGTACACGTATATGAAGGGACGTTTACTTTCAAGTTTCGAGTATACGGAGCTCACTGAATCGATCATTCGCGATGAAGATGAACTTACGCTGTTTGGCACCGTAAGCGAACAGTCTGCGCCCCAAAACTCCTTCTTACATTTACAGAAACCATCATCGCACTCGCCATTTCCACTGCATTGATTTGGACACCAAGTCGGTATTACTTTTTCGCACGCTTTGCCGTATCTGCTTCCTGGACATTTACTGATGCAATCTCGAAAGCTTCTCACGGCTTGAGGATGCACGTTGAGATTCTCGTCTTTCTCGCGAATTGGATCAAACGTTTGAATAGAGTCTGCGTCGCACCACGACGGGAGTTCCTTTACGACCTCTCTCCCTTTCGTTATCTTTCCTTGCTCTGTTTCGTCGCTATCATCGTAAATACCCTCTCGCGCGCGCTCGAGAAACGGCGTTTCTACTTTCGAACTCGTCGCGCTCGGATTTTCTCTGCCGAACACCATCGCAAACGTCGGCAATCCTCCCCAATTTTTTCTGCCCAATTTCAACTCGTCCAACTTTTCACTGTTCCTATTTACAATGTACTCGTCCCCTACATCTCCATTTCCTTTCCACCAGTCTTCTTTTCCATACTTTGACATATCTGGACTACAAAATGGCCACTGATGCAAAACTCTCTGGGGATGTGTCGCGCCTTCTCCACACACGCACAAACCTCTCGTCGCGTCGCACACGTGAGAGCACCTCAACTCTAATCCGTCGCTGCACGGGAACGTCTGCTCTTCATCTTCACAACTCGAGCCTTTGAACCCAACTGGACAATCGCACTTGCCGCTAAAATAATCGCATTTGCCGCCATTGACGCACTTTTTGTGACAGTCTCCGCGCAAATCAAAAATTGACGTCGTCGGTGCGCGTTTCCTCCTTTTACTTCTTGGCTTTTCGTTTCCTCGCTCGCGCACCCACTCGGCGTACGAATGCGCGTACACGCCGCCGTTACTCTTTACGCCATTCATTTGTTTGTCGACGTCGCTGTCGATGACATCATCGTCGTCCTCGTTATTCTCTTCTTCTTTTTCTTCTTCTGCTGATGTTTTCTCGGTGAGTAGTGATATCTCCTCCTCCTTTTCACTCGTTGTTGGTTGCACATGGTCCACGGAAGGACGAGGAATTCGCTCCTCCTCTTCGTTCTCTTCCCGCGTTCGTTTTACATACGCAGACGAAGAAAAGGAGCCCCTCGAAAAACGACGAATTTTCATCGCCACCGCCGATATCTCCTCGAACAAAATCACAAAAACCACCGTCAACAAGACGACGAAAGCGTTGAGCATCGCTCGTTTCCGATTCCCGACGTTTTTGTCGTCTTTTCCCCGCGACGATGATGATTGTTCCAAACGCTGTTGTTGTTGTTGCTGCTGAAGAAGCCCCACCCCCCCGTGTGGAAATTGCATTTCGTCCGTCCTCTTTCGTCGTTTACCGAGAAGTCTTATTCGTCATCATCATCATCATCTTCTCGAGCGAGAAAAGTTCTGAAGTTTTCTTTGTGTGTCTGAAACGAGATTTTGGCCACCGCCCAATTAAATGCAATTGAAAAAGTGGATAAAACTAACTCTCTACATTTTCTACAAAAACACAACGCTGATTACGCGCACAGATACACACACACAGAGAGAGAGAGAGAGAGAGAGAGAGAGAAACAATGCAGGCCTCGACGTCCTCTTCGTGTGCGTCGTCGTCTTTGTCGAGCAGCGGCGGCGTTTTTGTTGCTGCGCTCTTAACGCAGAAAAAACATAATCATCGTCGTCATCAAAATCATCATCTTCACCGATATAGAAGCAGAGGAAAAACGATGATGATGGTACAACAGAACGAGGACAACAACGACGGTAACAACAATAATCGCGAAGAAAAAGAAGGACAGTTTTCCAAAGCCGGTCGCTCGGGAACCAATCGAAAATTTACGGAGTATTCCGAGGAAGAGTTGCGAGCGCAAAAATCGTTCGTGCAAGGTGATTTCGGCAAAGTGTCCACGGCGAAAGAGACGTGGGAACCGTTCGTCCGAGCCTCGCGAGCTGGTTTGTTGGACGAGATGCAAAAGTGCGAGAATAGCAAAGAGATGCTCGATTGCGACGCTGTTTTAGCGTCTTTGTTCATCGCGGTGGAAGATGACGCGTTTAAATCGAGGACGTCGGTGTGTCTTCCGCAGGAGGCCTACGTGAAAAGGTTGAGAAAGTTGATGGATGAGTTTGAGATGCGGGATATCGCGTATTTCAACGGTCAGTACGACGATAGGATGGTTTTAAAAGCGTTGGAAAGGTATTTGTACGAAGAGCATCAGTACAGGCCTCCAGTCGGATGGATGGAGGCTTTTAGTCCGTACAGAACGTATTTTCACAACGTCATTGCGCAAAAAGTAGGCATCCCGGCGAGTTTAGCGGCGTTGTATATGGGGTGCGTACAGATTTTACGAGCGAGAGAGATTTTGAAAGACGAAGCGTACGTTTTGATTTCCAGCTCGAGAGGTTTAGATCCGGATGTTCTACCGCGCACGCCGTGGGGTATCACCAAGGACGATTACCACAATCTCGGCATACCCGCCGACGCGAGGTGGTGTACGCCTAAAATGAGTATCCAAATGCAATTAAGAGCGCTGAAAAGGGCGTTTTGGCCGTGGACTTGGGACGATCGCAGAGATACGGGCATTGAATTGGCTTTGAAAGCAGCCGTGTTCGGGAACGAAGATAGAATGCAAACCGCGGTGAAAGGTGTTGGCATCATTCAACCGACGGGAAGACCCTTCGGCGATTTGGAAATGGCCATCCGAGCGACTGAACGTTTAGCGCTCGTGGCCGAACCGGAGAACATCAGAGATTACGGTATCTTATTGTATCACTCGCAACGATACAAAGAAGCGTACGAACAGCTCCAAAAGTACCAAACCTGGCGGGACGAGGAATTCGAACGATTACAAAAAGGCGGGAAACCATGCGCGGTGGCAATCGAAGTCGACGGAACTCCGAATACAGCTCCAGACATGTCAAAATGGCTCTTCGGTGACCCTTCGGAATACGCCGAGCAAGTCGCGCGAGAGGAGCAGTGGTTGAAGCAGTTGATGCTAATTTTAGAGAGAGAGCTATTAGAGCAAACGTTGAACATGTAAATTTTAAAACATTGTGTATTACAAGCTGTTATCACTCGTCGCTTGTCTCCGAAGTCTTTCATCGAGGTTCTGGTTCACTTTTCGCGATAAACGCTCGAAGGTTAAACCTTGCGACTCACTGGGAGGATTTCGTAATATTTCAGCGATATTCGGTTTGCGCGCCCATTGAAGTATGCGTTCTCGAAAATTTTCCGTGGCTTCAGGTAACAGAGTTTGAGCTCCCGAGACTGTTTGCCTCGTCAAGTCGCTCGCTCGCCGTAACAGTTCGCCGTCAGGATCGAGTCTGGAGAGCAGACGTTCCGCGTGCTTGATTTTAGGACGTTCTTCGTCCGACGATGCGGATGCTAACAGCGCCGCGAAGAACGGCACAAATAGTGCGATTAGGACGCGTAGAATACGATGGGAAGACATAGACTGTCTTGTTGTAATGAATATGAAAAGGAAGAAAATATTTTTATTGCAAAGCTTTTCCTCCTCATCGTAACTACGAACTATAACCTATCTAAACCACCCACAACTATCAATAATAATAATCTGAAATCCAACGTTCAACGCATTAGATGTCGATGATGTTGATTCCCGGCGGTAAGGATTGTTTTAATCGCGTCGCTTTGTCTTGGTCTTGCACTCTCAACGTGTACAAGTATTTGGAGCAGCGAACTTTGAACTTTGTGACGGAACCGGTTTTCTTGATTTTCACCGACTTGGCGTCCTTGCGTCGCGCTTTCAAAAGAAAATCTTTGATATCAGCAATTTGTTTCGGCTGAAATTGTGATGATAAACAAAGAGAGAAAGAGAGAGGAGGTGGAGAAGGTCAGCGAAATGAATAATACTTCTATAAGCGAGTTCGAGAAAAGAGTCTCGGTCCAGGAGGAGAAAATCGACTTCTTCGTCGTCGTCCCCCAACAGGGCTTCGCGCAAAAAATCCCAAACTCGAAATCGATCCTCGCGAAGGACACGCGACGCGATTCACGCCTCGTTCGTATAGAGAAAGTATTCTTCTTTGAAGCGCGCGAGCCGTTATAAAAGCTCAATACTAATCGGCGCGATCCTTCCTGCGCGGCGGCTCTCGCTGTCCGCCGCGAGACACCCGATTTCGTTCGCGCCCTTCTTCGGAAAAAAGGCGCTCAATAATAAATCGCGCCTATTCCCTCTCGCGCGCGCGATATTCTTGGAAGTTAAACGCGGCATGAATTGCACCATACTCCGCATTCCGCGCGCGATGTGACCATAACACAGAGACGACGACGAGAAAACAACAGGAGAGAATAAAACTTACCATGATGTTTATGAAATTACTTGAGTGAGCGTTAAAAAACTGAGGGGTGAAGGTGCGATGAACAAAATTGGAGCAGCAGGAGCAGGAAAGAACAGTGAAAAAAAAATATGAATGTGTACACGCGCGCCTCATTTATTAGATCCGAAAGGAAGCCTGTTCTCTCTCATCGTTGGAACACCATTGTCGTCGTCCGTCGTCCTCGTCGTCGAAGTATTATTATTAATATCGTTGTTGTTGTTGTTGTTGTTATTCTTCGCATGTTGTTATCTTTTACTTCTTCTTACCGTTTTTGTTTGCTGGCGCGCTCTTCTTTTCGAAGAGCTTTTCGTTCAACGTTTTCTTCTTATACTTTGGATCTTTTTTCGCTTTTTCTTCCTCTTGGTTGTTGTGGACGAACGCCAAAAGGCCGTAGGAGATCAATCCACCCAAGAGGAGTTTCGCTTTTCCACCCAGACCTCCTCCGGATTGTCCGTTCTTCGCTTTGTTTTTCTTTCTAAACGAAGTTTGAATCTTCTTCGCCGCCGCTTCCTCTTCCTTGGAATACTCCTTGTCGTTGTAATCCGGAATCGCGCCTTTTCCATCTCTACCAGTTCTCTCTGGTGTCTTTTTGTCCGGATAATACGTCAGAATTAACCTCACTTGCCCACCAACCGCGTTTCCGTCTCGATTGAACAAGTTGAAACTCTTGTCGATTTCTCCGTTTAACATCTCGCAGTTCAACACGATTTGCTTCACGTGAAACGCCGCGTTCGCCACCGCTTTCTTCCCGCCAATAAACGAACTCGTCTTTTGTTTAAACAGTAAAATTCTCAATTCCTCGTTTTTCTCCTCGTCGATGGAAAACTCAAACGCGTCCGCGAAGTCGATGCGGTGGTCGAACACTTCCTTCATCTCCGTTTTTCGTTTTTGACGAGGCGCATCTTTATTTACCGGGTCTCGTATTTCCACTTTCACCGCGCAAAATTTCGTGTTCTGCGTGTCCGAAGCCGGAGTTTCCAGCTCCAACACTAATGTTTTTGTTTTTAATGTTGATTATGGTTTGAGTAGTATTTGAGAAGAACGAGAGAAGAAGTGTGAATACGGTGAAATTTCAAAACAGGAACGACGAGAGAGATATTCTTTCGACGATCGAATGAATTCTTCTCTGTTCTTCTTCTAGAGAGAGAGAGAGAACGAGAACGAGAACGAGCACACCGCGATCTTTCGGATCGGGAGAAAGACAAAGTTTCAGCGACGAAACGCGATCAAATCTTTACCTTTGACTCTTAAAACGCCCATTATTAGTATTGCAACAAAGCGTCCGTGTTTTTATATCTCGCAAAGTGATTTGTGGTTTGTGTGTAAATGGTGTGCTTGTGTCATCGATGCACAAAACAACAAAAAACTTGCGCCTTCAAAAATAAAGGGCAGAAGAGGACAACAAGCAAGAGAGAGGAGGAAAAAAATGCAAAAAGAAGAAGCGTCGGTTCGTTTCCAGATTTCCAGATTTTTGCGACACTTTTTTCTCCTCTTCTCTCTCTTCGTCCCTCGAGTTTGTGGTCGTTTTCTCTCTCTCGTCTCGCTTTCCGACGAACACCGCATCTCCCATCTGATCGTCTTCCTCGCGCGCGCTGCTCTTCTTGGGTTTAACTCGAGAGAGAGAGAAAGAGAGAAGGAATAAAAGTAGTATTGCGATCATCAACACTAATAATAATAATAATAAAGTATGATCAAACACGACTGCAAAGACGGATTCAAGTGGCGGAAATACGGTCAGAAGAACATCAAATCGGCCTCGTTCCCGAGAAGTTACTACCGATGCACGAAACCGGATTGTCCAGCCAGGAAGCAAGTGGAAAACGGACTCGCGAAGTACGAAAACCAGCACAATCACGAGAAACCGAGCTTGTTATTGCTCAGTCAGCAGAAAAACAAGTTACAGCAGCAGAAAGATAATATCATCGGCACACCCAACAAGGTGGAAAAGAAGAAGAGTAAAGGTAAGAATCAACCCAGTCTCGCCCGCATGGCAGTTGTTGTCTTTGATTTTTTGTCTTCGTTTCGTATAAAAATATTTGACTGCTTTCTCATTTCTGTCCTGCGGTTGAAAACTAAATTTTTCTTCTTCTCTCTAACAGGACGTCCGCCGGGATCGATATCATCTTTAGGCGGTGTGGGTGGTTGCTACAAGAAGATTAAAGCACCGAAAGCGGCGAGGAAGTTTTACCACGATGATGATGATGATGGAGGAAATGATGGAGGAAATGATCGGCCGCCGCCGCACCCGCTGGTGGCGGCGTTAAGAGCGCTCTCGCCGAAACTCGCGAGAAGAGAAGAAGAAAATAACGAGAAGAGAGAAGACGGGAATACTAATGAGAATAACAATAATAGAGATGATAGTAGTAAGAAGAGAAGCGACGGAGAGATGGCGGCGGCAATCTTCTCCATGGAGGAAGCACCGTTATCGCCGGGGTATTGGGATAAAGCGGAAGGCTCGTATTTCGACGATACCGGAAATCCGCACGGCGGCGGGGGTGAGAACATCAAGACTCAGGCACGGTTCGGGACGACGGCAGTTACCGGCAGCGCGACGAAGAAACAACAGCGCCCAAAGAATATCGAGGTGAGTACCAATCACGGATACTTTGGAGGAGGAGGAGGAGGTGGAAGTGGTGGGATTACCGGATTCTTGACCTCGCCGCGATTGACCGGAATAGTGAGCAACGTGTTCACCGGCGCGAAAGATTTTTGCGAGTTTCGACAAATGCTTTCACCGGACAAATGCAACGAAGGGAAGAAGAAGATGACGAAGAAGAAGAAGAAGCAAGTCGGTGGTACAAACGCGCCGCAGCCGTTTGAAAGTGACAACGAACGAAACGACGACGAAGGAGAAGAAGGTGAAGACGAAGAAGAGAACGAAACGAAGAAAGTCGAAGATCCAGGTCCGCTCGTTTATCAACAGTCCCCAAAGTGCGCAAGAAAGAAAGAACGATTCTCATCGGCGGCGATGGAGGAAGAAGACGACGTCGACGTTGTGAACATTGACGCGACGCCTGAAAAGTTTGGCAAGAAAGATTTCAAGGCGATTGCAAAGTCCAGGCGAGGACTGCTACCGTTCATTGAAGAACAAGGCATGTTACTGGACAAGGATGAATCCGGAAGCGCGCTTAGCCGCGAAGAGACCGTTTTGCACGCCTTTTCCAAGAGAGAAGTGCACAACAATCCGTTGCAGCCTCCCAAGGGCGCCAAGACATCCTTCAAAGATGCCAAGAAAGCGAACAAAATTTTGTCTTGTTCAACCGCATCTGGTGGTAAAATTTCCAAGAAGAAAAGTAAGAAGAGTAAACTCACGTCTTCGGAGGCTTTAGCCGCCGAGGCGTATTGCGAAGCCATCTTGAAAGGTATGCGACACGAAGAAGCTTCCGCGATTGCCGCGCAGAAAGTTCGCGAAATGAACGAAAAGACCCAGCGATTGAAAGAACTCGCGCGCGAAAGGAAGAAGGCGCGAAGCCTCGTTCCACCGTCAATGCCGCCGCAGCAAGGGAGCGGCGCTCTTGGAAAAAACAACGCTTTCTCGAGACTGTACGAAGCAGACGTGTACGACAACAGCAAGACGAACTCGTATCAAGTGTCTCCCGCGGTGAGCGATCACGGAGAAGGGCTGCGACCTGCTGGCAATTTTGCTGTCGCTCCAGCGCAAAACAATAGCAACGTTGACACCTACACTGCTCACGAAACTAATAATAATAATGCTAATGGTGATAATAAAACTACGAACGGTGGCGGCGGCGGTGGTGGTGGTTTGTGGTCGCCAATTTGGCAGATGGAAAAAGCCGTCTCGCAGTTTTGCTCGAGCTATTTCCCGAATCTGGGCGAAGAGGATTTGAACCTCCCAGATCCACTCGGTGACTTTGAAGCTTTATCGCCGCCGCGACAAAAAGAAAATGGAGGAGGACACGTACCCGGCGGGTCTCGCATGATTTGGTGGACCCGATGAGAAAATATTTTTTATGATAAAACGCTCGCATGTATACACATATCTTTGAAATTGT
>Ga0257106_1000213_pt1 | contig 36315 bp, 27 predicted proteins | sample LP_taG_3_FD_190177 | JGI IMG/M metagenome (GOLD analysis project Ga0257106, IMG submission 190177) | Marine microbial communities from Northeast Subartic Pacific Ocean, Canada - LP_J_2011_P26_10m | ecosystem: Environmental > Aquatic > Marine > Oceanic | place: Canada: Northeast Subartic Pacific...
AAAGATGGGATTCTTCGCGAACATTCCGAAACCGCCGAAATTGGCCGGGTTTTTCGGCAACGAAGAAGAGAAAGATGAGAACGGGAAGAAAATGGAAGAAATTGGAGGCGAGATGGAAGATTTAGAGTTGAAATCGAAAGAAGTGGACATTCCGTCGTCGGCGAGTATCGAACAGAAACTGCTGACGCCGATGGATTTATTGAACGCGGCGAGAAATGGTGGTGGGGGTAATAATGAGAACAACAACAACATGAACAACAACGGCCAACAGCGACACGCGGCGCCGCCGCCGATGTTACCGCCGATGCCTGGAGCGCAGCACCCGATGTTTAGCGGCCAAATGCCGCCGCAAGGACCGCCACGGCCGGGAATGCCACCGCCGATGCAAGGTATGATGCCGCCACAAGGACCGCCGCCGGGAATGGGAGGTATGCATATGTTTCCACCGCTGGGACAGGATGGAGGTCCTCCTCCGCCGCCTGGGATGATGCCGCCGCCGCCTGGACCGCCCGGATTTCATCACCATCACGGTGGGAGAGGTCGAGGTGGTCGAGGTGGTCGAGGTGGTCGAGGTGGTCGAGGTGGCGTGGGTGGTTTCAATCAGCACTACACAGAATCAGGGAAACAGAGACGCATATTTACCGGGCCGAGACGAGACGGTCGTCCTCGATTCCAAGGCGAATTGATGACAGGCGAAGAGATTGAACAAATCTTACGCATTCAGTGGAAAGCGACGCACCCGGACCAAGAGAAGGCGTACTCGCACGATTATTACCATCAAGCATTTTTATCGAAGAATAATCCGGGGCGTTTGAGAGAACCGTTTTGTCCGGAGGAGCTGAGAGAGTTGCCTTCGCACGTGAAAGAAAAGAGAGGGGAAGTGACGTTCGTGCCTGGCTTGGAAGGGTTGGGTAAAGTGCCATTTTCAAACGTTCGCACGCCGAAACAGTTATTGCAAATTCCAACCGGCCCGGAGGAAGAGAATGACGAGTCTGGCGATGACGAAAACGAGCCGAGAGTGCGATTGGCGAACGAACCTTTACTCGCGGCGAGAATTATGATTGAAGACGCGATGTACTTATTGTTAGACGTCGATGATATCGACCGATTACTCTTAAAGAATGAATTCGCCGCCGATGATATCATGAACCACGAAGACGAGAACGACGCAGAAAAGGAAAACGAAGTGGAGAAGGCGTCGATGAAGCAAAAGACGAAGGACGCGTTGACGCAACGTAAAACATTTCTGTTGGAAGGTTTAGTCTCTACTTTGCGTTTGCCAGAATCGCCGGTTTTGAGCAGCGATGAAAGCGACGTCATCTTCCAAAGACTTGTTTCTTTACCGAAAGGTCGAGTAATGCTTGCGAGCGTTTTGAAAGCGTTGGATCCAGCGTCGCCGTCTGCGGCGCAACTTGTCTGGGCGGTGTTTCGAAACGTCGGCAAGATTGCCAAGTTTGCAGAAAAATCCGCCTCGAAATCGGTTAAAGGCAGTCGTGCCGCACAAGCCGCCGCCGCACAAGCCATGTCTTTTCAGCAGAGAGACGGACAAAGTGTTATCACTGACGTGGATCGATTAATTCGCGCCGCCGCGGAAGTATCCTCGATGCTCTCAAAAGATGCCACGGAAGGCGCTTTGGGGAGTTTAATCGTCGGCATCTCCTACGCCGACACGCAAAACTTACTCCCGAGTTGTCTCGTCAGTAAACGATCGCCGAGAGAATCCATCCAAGAAACGCTCGCGATTGTCATCGAGCGCGGGAAAGTTGTTCATTTGACGGATGGGTACTCCCAAGCCTGGGAGACTTCCATCAGCTTTGCGTTCGACATGTTCAACAGACAAGCGATGGCGTTGATTTCCAACGAAAAGAGCAAAAATGATCCCGAAGCGAGATTGCCGAGATCATTAATGCGCGCTTTCTTGCCTCATCTCGACGCGAGTGGGAAGCAACGCATAGCGGAGTTGAACGCTTGCGCGTTTTAAGAGGAGGAAAAAGAAGAAGAAGAAGAGATTTGAATCTTTTTCAAGAAGCGTAGACTGAGAAGTGTTTTTTTATTCTCGGTTGCGAAAAATAGTTTACAAACAAACACCACTGACAATTACGGTAGCGGTTCTGTACCCGTTCCTAATCTATTCAAGTGCACGTAAGCGTCTGTTCCGTACCCATCCATGGACAACACTTGCAAATCCCCACCGAAATACCGACAGTACAAACGACTGAGCGGTAAACCGTACCCATACCCCGCTAAAACTACTGGCGTCGAACCAGCGCCTGCCTCGCTAAACTCCATCTCTTGTAAAGGCGAATCCGCGGTTGAATATAAATACGTCCAAATCTCTTTCAATCCAGACCGAGGAATACCGCCGCCTTCGTCGCTAATTTTGATGGTCACGTCTTCGCTGCCTTCAGCGACAACCACTCTAATCGCCGGTGGTGGTACGTCCGAATCTTTATATCTCTCCGCTACCGCTCGCAACGAGTTCTTTACTAACTCAAATACCACGTGATGAATGTGCCCAGGAACGTACGCAAATGTCAAATTCGGATCCCCGAAAATTTCAACCTCCGGCGCGTCGCCGTATTGTCTCGCGCACAACGCTCTCGCGTCATCCACGGCATCTTTGCAGACCTCTAAAGCTCTCGTTTTGGTACAAATGAGACCAACGTAGTCTTTTTTCGGTGGCTCGTGTAACGCCACGTGCTGTCCAATCAACATCCGCATGCCTATTCTGGACATGTAAAACCCATCTAGAAACTGGTGAATTTCCGGTAAGTGCGCTATGCGATTAGCGTCGATGCTACTACTACTATTATTATTGTTGTTGTTGTTATTATTATTATTACTACTACTGCCGTGCGATCCTCCTTTCTTACTCTTCTCCGCGAGCTCGTTTTTCAACTCCAACACCCCTCTGGCAATCATCGGCACCACGTCGTTGTGCCTGTTCATCACCGACGACAACAACTCCGTAAACTTCTCCTCCCGCTCCATCGAGTTTATCTCCTTCATCTCTCGAATATCCTCGAAGGACTCGACGTACCAATCTCTCACCGTCAACACCTGCGGTTTCGTGCTCAAACCAAACGGTAAATTCTCCAACTCCGCGACTCTGTGCGCCAATCGAATCGGCAGCTCTTTGTGTAAAAACTGCGCAGAAAATAACAACTGCTGATCTCTCGGATGATTCCCGAAATCCATCATGTACTTCAACGACACGCCCGTTTGGTTCCGAAACGAACCGCGATAAATGTCGTCGACTAAGTTCTTCGAAAACGCTTCCGATAAGCGTCTGTTGGTGGAATCTTGACCCGATTTCATCGACGACGACGATACGCCGCGCCGCTGCTTTTTTGAAATCGTCGTCTTCCTCTGGGTCTCGTCCTCGTCGCGCGTATTATTCATCCTCCGTCGATGGCCTCGGTGGAACGCAAAATCCGTCGTCCGAATCGTCGTCGTCGAAATCGTCCTCACAGAGTTAAATTTTTTTCTTCGGTCGTAAAAAAAGCAGCTCTCCTTATTTACTCGAGAAGAAGAAGATACGTTTTTTAGAGGCAACATCAACTTCTCGTTAAAGGTGTCGACACTCCTCGCCGCCGACGAATATGTCGTCCGTAAAATCGCATTAAACCCTCGTCTCGCCACTCGTCGAAACATGATTTTAATGTTTTCCTATCCTTTCGTCGTCGTGTTTTCGAGTTCAGAGAACAACAACAAGAGCGCGCAAAAACGTAACGGAAATTGGACGGCGAGAGAGATGCCTCTCGTGCTCTTTCTTTCTTTCTTTTCTCTGTCTGTCGCGGGCAAAGAAGAAGAGCTCAAACAATTCTATATATATCTAAAGCGCGTTCCAAAGACTCTCTCTAACTCTCTAACTCTCTCTCGTCCGAGCGAAAAGGGTCTCTGTTTCCGCATGCAATGAAAGAGTATACAAATGGGGATAAGAATTGGGGCAAACTGTGAGGTTTTTAAAGAGAAAAATCCAAAAAGAGACGTGGCGTACTATCATCCAGCGGCGAGAGAGCACATGATATGCGCTCCTTGTGTCATCGCGCTCGATATTACAGCATATAAATAATAGTCATTTCAACCGCGTCTAAGTCGCGCGTATATGTGTACACGCATAAAATCTTTTACGTAAAAGCACTTTCTCTTCTGTCTCTCTGTCTCTCTCTCTCACCTGGCTTCGCGCTTGGTGAGTTTCTTTTTCGACGACTCGCTCGAGGCGGGGTTGCCGCCGCTGCTTCCGACGACCCCCCCACTCTTTTTTTCCGTCGACGAAGATGAAGAATGCGGGTAGATGTCGTAGCTCGCGTTTAATTTTTTCGCCAAACCGGTGTTTCTTTCGGCGCTTTGCGTGTCTTGCACCGCGCGTTCCATCGCGCGGCGAGGCGCCAGGATGACTAATAAATCTTTCGCGCGAGAGACGCCGGTGTATAAGAGGTTTCGGCGAAGCATTAACCCGTGGGCGGAGGAGAGGCAGAGCACGACAGCGCTATATTCGCAACCTTGCGATTTGTGGACGGTCATTGCCCACGCCGGGAGGAGGTTGGCGAGGACCTCCGATTTCGTGTATTGGATGGACTTTTTGTTGAAGGTGACGGTAGTGACGTTCGTATCGATGGACGTGACGACGCCTAGATCGCCGTTGAAAACTTCTTTGGTGTAATCGTTTCTCTTTTGAAGGACGCGGTCACCTTTGCGGAGTTTGAGGATGTCGGCGGCGTCGTTGTGAAGGAAGTCGGATTCGTCGTCGGTCGAAAAGGAAGAGGAGGAGGCGGTGGCAAACTCGCTCGAGTCGGATCCGTCGGCCGCGTTTAGTTTCTCTCTCAAAAAAGCGTTCAAGGTTGCCGCGGAGTTGTTGCCTTTCCGCATCGGCGATAAGACTTGTAACTTTTCTTTCGCGTTGATGCGCCGTCGAGGTAAAATATCGTCGATGATGAAACTCAAAATCTCTCGCGCCGTGGCGTCGTCTTCTTTCTCCGTAGTGTCCACCCACACGCAATCGGTTACATTCGCATCGCCTAAATCGATGGACGCGTCGTCCGATGCAATTAACTGCGAACCAGACCAGGTTGCCTTAATGATATCTTCCGGAAAGTCACCTCGATTAATCGCGTGTGCGGCACCAACTATTTTCGATTTCTCCGCTTGGCGAAACACCTCCGCCAAGTGTACGTGCGGGCACCTTTGCGAAGCAATCAAGTCTCTCAACACGGCACCTGGTCCCACAGATGGGAGCTGATCGGCATCGCCGACGATAATTAACTGCGCTTTCGGTGGAATCGCGTCTAACAAGGCTGCACACAAAGGCGCATCTAGCATGGATGCCTCGTCGACAACCACCACGTCGCAATCCAACGGGTTCGCTCGGTTCCTCGCAAAGACGCCTTTGAAACTCAACGCGTTCGAATCATCCACGGCTGCACTCGATATATCGTCTCCTGTTCCATTCGAATCCGCATCGTTTTGACTATCTCCTTGCGACGAAAAGTCTTTAAACTCTAACAAACGATGAATCGTACTCGACTGTAACGGATTCGTCATCGATCGATTGGCGTTACTTATCTCCGCCATGCGTTGCGCGGCTCGTCCGGTTGGCGCGCACATGACGACTGTTTTTCCCATAGCGCGCATTAAGCGAACGATGACGTGCGTTGCAAACGTTTTACCTGTACCAGGACCGCCAGTTAACGCCACACACGGAGACATTAAAGCTACGTTCAAAAAATCCAACTGTTTTTGCGACAATCCGGGTTGGCCCCAGCTTTCTTTCTCCGCCGTGAGCTCGAGCCATTTTGCGACTCGAGCTTCATCGACTTTGAACTTAGGTCGGCTCAATCGTCTCAACAAGTCATCCGCGATTGATTTTTCGCACTCGTGCAAGCTGCCGTGAAAAATGTGCGTCTCGTCGTTCCATTGCGCTAAAGATGCTATGGGAGTTTTTGCGCCAAACTCGCCGTTGGAGAAGTTTTGAAAAACGAAAATGTCGCCGCAGTTTCTGGCTGTTTTGGCCGCCTCGATAAACACGTCGTCCGGGATCAACGCGCCCGAACTACCCAATAACTTTCTACTGTGATCTTTCAACGTCGGCCACGTCATGTACGCGTGACCACCGGATTGTGCGACGCGTTGTAACGCGAAGCGCATGGCCGCGCCGAGTCGCGAGGGATCGTCCGGTGATTTTTTCAATCGAGCGGCGATTTCGTCGATGTGATGAAACGAACATCCTTTAATATCGCTCAAAGCTTTGAACGGATCCGCTTTTACTCTCACTTCCGTCTGAGCGCCGTGCTTTAAACTCGCGCGTCTCGCAATCAACGCTGAGGCGCCTAACTCTTCAGTTAAAAACGACGTCGCTTTCCGTTTCGAACTGGATTCGTCCCAGTTGTTTTTCAATTTCACCGCGGTTTTCGCGCCAATACCTGGGACTTTCGTCAACAGTTTCGCTCCCTCCGTAGAATCTAACGCCGCTAATGTTTCTTTCCCTCCAAAGTGCGAGACTATTTTCTCCGCCGTGACCGGTCCGCACCCTGGTAAAATGCCGCTGGAGAGATAGGCGATAACGCCTTGTTCGTCGCTCGGGACGCACATTTCCGCTGGTTTTGTGGAAACAAACTCTACGCCAAATTTCGGGTTCGATCGCCAATATCCGGTCAACTTTAACGTCTGCCCGACGCCAACGTTCGGCATCTCCCCGACGACCGTTATCGTCGCCGGTGCTTCTTTCTGTCCTTTTTTCGGTCGTCGATTTGGTTTTGTCAAAGCGCCTTTCGGAAGTTCTTTCAACGTATCTTTGTCCGAGCACAGGACTCTGGCGACCGTGTAGCCCGTATCCTCGGCGTGAAACGTCACTCGGTGGATTTCTCCGGTGAATGTGAAATCGTTCTTGTACTGCGTTTGTTTCTTCGCCGCCGCTGCTGCTGCTGCTGGTGGTGGTGTATTTTGAATCTTTCTCGCTTGTTTTTCCTTTTGCTTTTGTACCTCGTTTTCCTCGTCGTCTTCGATGAAATCCGCGTTCGCCGCGTACCCGTTGCTCCACGACGTCGAACTCGACGATTTCGATTCCGGATGGTTGATTGCTTTTACGTCGCTTCCACTCCTCCCACTACCACCAAACGCGTAATACTCTCGTCTGCTTCCCGAAAACGACGATTCAGACGACGACGTCGACGCGTTGCCGCTTCGCCAAACTCTCCTTTCGTTTTCGTTCCGAAAAAACTGCTGCGCCCGATGATTCATACAGCCTGTCTCACCACCCGAAGAGGAAGATGCCCCTGTAAAAACACGACGACGCATCGTCATCGTCCTCATCTTTCGTATCATCGTCCTCCCCGTTAACCCCTCTTCGGAAGAAGAAAGATGTCGATGATTCTGCGTACTAATAATCCTTCCGTGGCTGAAGGCCATTCCAATTTCCGAAAGAGTAGTGATGATTCTCTTCTTTTCGTGCGCGTGTGTACGCGTCTGTGTTTCGTTCCAAACCGCGCGCGTTTGCGTTTGTGCGTGTGCGTTCGAGCTAAAGCGTTCGCTTTACACGTAGAGTGAGCTAAACTCTTTTGAAAGTACTGTCTCGCGTCTCTCTTCTGCGCGCGATTTGTGTGTGATCTTTTTTCTAGAGAAGAAGAGTAGGAGCAAAATTGCAAAAAATCTTCGATCTTTTGGGGGACCAATTTGGGACCAATTTTTAGGCGAAACTCGACAGTTAAAAACTCTTTCTCCTCAGTTTTAAAAGGAAACACACGCGCAAAGAAATACATAAAGGTTGGTTCTTTCTGCGTGTCTTTTTTTCTTTCGAGCGCGACGCGCGTCTTCGATGACGGCAAAATGTGAAGAAAGAGGAGGCTTTTTTCGTTGGCGAGAGAGACAGACAGACGCGCGTGCTGTTCGAGATTCGTTTTTGTGTCTCTTCTTTTTCTCTCTGAATTTTCCCCTGAGGTGTCGAATTTGCACAACACTGACGCTCATCATCATCAATCTCTCTCTCTCTCTCTTTAGAAAGCATGTCCGTCATCGCCCGATACGCGACTTTCGTCGCCACGAAAACCAGTTTAAAGCAACAGTTTGCGGTGAACAATCGATCAACCGCGACTAAAATCGTCAGGTACGCGTTAAAGAGAGAAAGAGATGAATGTCTAAATTTGATCATTCTGCGCGACTGTTTTTTCTTTGTTTTTTGGGAGTTTGAATTGAACAGAAAATGGCGGGAAAACGACTTCCTACTACGCTCTTTTTTCTCTCGTCGTCTATAGTCTTCCGACGACGACATTTTTCATCATCATCATTACGCTGATACTACGAATACTAACGATACTCTTTTCTCTTCTGTGCGCACACATGAATCATAAATAAATAAAAAATAGACCGTACTCGGCGGTTGCCTCGATCAACAAAAAAGCGTTCGTGGACGCGGTGGCGGAAGCCGCCGGGGTGGAGAAGAAAGTCGCGGAGAACGTCGTGAACGCAGCTTTGGGCGTAGTCACGGCGTCGGTCGCCGCGGGCGAGAAGATTACTTTGACCGGGTTCGGGACGTTTGAACGTAAAATGAGATCGGCGAGAGAAGGGAGGAATCCGAAAACCGGGGATCCGTTGAAGATTCCAGCCGCGGCGTATCCGAGTTTTAGCGCCGGGAAGAGTTTTAAAGACGCGGTGAAGAAATAATTTTTTTGGCGACGTGCGCGTGTATAGTACACACTTCCGCGCGCTGAGAAGAGCGAAAGAAAAAGAGAATGTTATTGTTGTAAATATGATGTGATGTGCCTTCTTCGTCGCGGACGAAATGATTGTTTATTATAAACCCATATATAATGTGGGGCGTTTCGTATTTTTTTTTACACGCGCAATGTTTTCGCCCATAACTTGGAGATGGAAATCAACGCAGAGCTCAAGGAGAGCGTGGAATACACCCACTCGTTCGCGACAAAGTCACGAGCGCGTTGCTCGCGAATCCACTCTAAATCTGAAGTGACTAAAACTAAATCTAACGCGTCTTTTACAACCGACTTGATCGCGTTTGCTTTCACGAAGGCTGCCGTTTCCTCGTCTTTTATTTCTTTCTCTCGTCGTTCGTCCACTCCTCTCTTTTGCGGCGACGAAATGAAAGCAAGGAACCGTGTACTCGGCGACATGCTCCTCTCGTACGCGATCGCTTCGTTCTTTTTTTTCACGCACATTGCCTTTTCCAATCTCTCGATATCTCGCCACTCTACCATTCTTAACGGTATGGACGTGGCGTACATGAAAAATTCTACTTTCATCGCCAACATCTTCAACTCTTTCCGTTTCACCGGATCGTCCGGTCTAAACACGCCGACATTTTGTAACCAGACGCCTTGTTCTAAAAAATAATACACCGCTTCCGTGAATAAAGCTAAAAATTCTAACGCGTCTTTATACGTCCGCTCTCGACTCTTATAACTTCTTTTGTTCCTTCCTCCTTCTCGAGCGGCTAAATACAGCACCAAATGTTCCCGACACTGCAAAGAAAACTTTAAAAACTTCCCCAGTCGCAACGACCCGCGGCTTATGCTCAAACTTTTCGCAAGTTTTCTCAACTGCTTCGCGGTTCGTTGTTGTTGTCTTTCTTCGTTGTTCTCGTTACCAACCAACACCAAAGCCGTTAACACGGATGAATACTTTAACGTTTTCAAAGTCTTATCGATGCCTTCTCTCGTTTCCAAGAGCTTCCCGACGTTCGATAAAAACTCAACCACTCCCAATGTTTCGCGTTTCTTTTTCTCCTCGTTTTCCTCCTCCTCGGACGAGGACGTAAACGACGACGCGTCGTCGTCGGAAGAAGAAGAATTCGCAACAAACTCGTCGCCGTTCTTCTTCCCCAAAAGTAAAGGTGAAGTTGATTTCAACGGAGACGACGAGACTTTGTCGGACATTTTATTCAACAAAATCGATCAATATTCAGGTAAACGTCGCTTCAACCAAAAAAGCAGCAGTTTAGGTTTTCACGCAGGTAAAGCGCGCAGTATTCTCTCTCTCTCTTTCCTTTTAAGATGATGTGTTTGATGTGTGATTTTATGTGCAGACATGTGTCCGAATTTTCCCTCTCTTTCTTGCAAAAAATGCTCTCGTTTTGTGTCTATATCTTCTACGTTTGCAAATAAATATCGCTGAAAATGCACCCAAAGATACAAACTGCTACAAGTGTTCTATGCGTTCATTTTCACTTCTCTTTTCATCGCGATGCAGAAGTTACGTACGCATTGAGCACTCGAAAAGCTTTGTTTTTTGGTGTATTTTCAACCTCCATTTTGGTACAATTTTTACTCAATTTTTGGTCCAATTTTGGTTCACACTTCCCACAAAATTGTCTCTTAAAAGCGCTTTTCTTTCACTCTTTTTCCACTCTCCTCGCGCTCTCGTCGCTCTGAAGAAGTTAAAGAAGACGAGAAGATGTTTGAATCCTGCTGCGGGGGCGCGCGATCGGAGAATAACGGCACTAAAAAAGTGAATATCACAACGACAACAGAAATCGACGAAACGACGGATGGAATTTCCCTCGGAAACGGCTGGCAACGTTGGGTGGATTTCGAAGAGCGACGGTATTATTACTCCAAAGGAGGGACGACCACGTGGGAAGCACCGAGTGAAGAAGATTTGATCGAAGAAGAGAATAAAAATACAAAGAAGAAATGAGATATTTGATGTGTGTATGTGTACATGTGTAGCAATGAAAGAAGGAGGAAAGAGAAGAGAATTCAAAACCAAAATTGGAGCCGCTGATCTCATTATTGTCGACGGAATGACGATGACGGAGAGCGGGAGCGAGAAAGCAAGACGCTTTGTTATTATTATTACTACTATTATATTACTACTATAATCATACTACACGTTAAAATCACTATTTATCATTCTCTTTCGTGGGTTGTCAACGAGCGTCGATCGAAAAGGCGGCGTTTCTCTTTCTCTCGATCTCGTCGTCTCGGGCTTCGCTTTCCTCTATGATTAGAGGTCGGCGACGCTTTTCCCGCTCATAAACTCCAACACTTTCGGCACGGTTTCTTGCAACCGCCTTCCAGCCATGGCTAAATTCTCCAAAAACTCCGTCTCCGTCGCGTGCGGTCCGTCGACGATATCGGTAATCGCCTTCACGCACACGAACGGCGTTTTAAACATCTCGCACACTTTCGCCACCGCGGCGGCTTCCATCTCCTTCACGCTCGCGTCGTTTTGGAGCATCATCTCCCGGTCAACATCCGTCGCGTCCAAGGAATTCCCCGTGGAACATATTCCCGATTTCAAACTCGAAATCTCTGCTCTCATGTTTGGCGTTTTCAAAGTTTCGATCGCGCCGATCCCGTACGACGTAAACGTCGGTATCGGTATCCTCCGGTCGTGAAATTTTACCTCGGAGACGAGAAACACGTCCCCGATTTCGCACCCTTTGCTTTGAAACCCACCGGCGGTCCCGGCGTTTATTAACACGTCCGGTCTGTGCGTTTTTAAAACCTCGTACGCGCACAACGCGGCGTTGACTGTGCCGACCGAATCCACCGCGTGCGTGGCATCTTGGCCGCACGTCACGAGGACTATCTCGACCGCTTTATTCTCTTCACCGAAAGAGAATTCCCCGCTCCGAACGACCGACGGTAACGGCGCGTGATGGTGCGATTTCGGACACGGCAAAAGCTTAAACGAACTGATTAAAGGCTCAGCTTCGGCTTCCATGGCGATGAGCACCGCGATGGTTTTGATTGCTCTCTTCTCTTCGTCGGGCATGATGATGGTTCGTTGTGTTGTGTTGTGACGAATTCGAGAAGTGAAGGGAAAGTATCTTTTGCAAACGAGAGAAAACGTATATAACGCATACAGTAAAGACAGAGAGAGAGAGAGAAAGAAAGAAAGAAAGCTACTACATACTCTTCGTGTATTCAGCATATTCGTTATCACGTCAAAAAGCGCTACTATTACAAAAAACTCTCCGGATCGTTCATCGCCAACATCTCCGTCAGCGTGAATTTGAAAAACTGAACCCCGGCGATGGCGACCAGAACGACCAACGCCGCCGTCTTGGGATCTTTCATCAACTTCGCCACCGGCCTGGCGAACATGTACACGAAACCAACCATGATAGAAATGGAAAATCGTGCGTATTTGGCCATGTTCGCCCAGAACGGAATGTCTTCGCCCGCCATGGCGATTTGCGAGAAAGCCTCGTGCTCCTCGTGATGGCCTGAAAGCGATGATACATCTGATGGAAAACCAACCGCGAAGACATCTAAGTTCGCGGAAAAATCGATCGCATCCGAGGCAAAGGCTGCATGATGGTTTTGGTCGCAAAACGCACAAATCACACACGCCGCCAACGCGGTCATTCCTACTACACTTGTTCTTGTTTTTTCGTTCTTTCTTGGTCTTAAACTCTCGCTCGTGCTCGTTTCCGATTCTTCCCCGCGTTGGACCGACGACGACGACACGATCGATCTCGGATTCGTTTTGTTCTTCCTCCTCGCGAAGCTGCTTCGTTCCGAAAAGGAGGAAGAACAAAACGAATTCGTCGAGGAACATGTCGATGAAAAAGAAGAAAACATTGTAACGATTGATGTGTGTGTGTGTGTGTGTGTGTGTGTAGATATATCGATATATCTGAGGTCTTTTGTTTTGTCGTATCTTGTGTCTCTCTCTCGTCTCTCGTGTTTTATCGCTCGAAGGTTAACAGTGCGATGAAAAATGTACTTTAGCGAGGTGGTAGGCAGCATCCACCCGACCAGTGGTACATCACGGAGCGTTGTTTGCTTGCTGTTGTTGTTATTGTTGTTGTTGTTGTTGTGGGACGTGTTTGTCGTTTTGACACCCGTTATCTAACGCGTGGAGCAAACACTCGGGGCGGTTGTTGTCGCGAGCGAAAGCGCAAGTCTTGTAATCCCAAGGCGCGCCGTTTTCGTGCAAGTATTTGAGGATATCGAGATGGCCGGATTTGGCAGCATTTGCACACGCTGACTTATTACATGGACATTTCTGTTCCATGCAATACGTCGCAATGTGAAGATGAGCATATTTAGCTGCTGCGTTGATCGTAAACTCGTTCCAATCAAACTTTTTCACTTCTCGTAACCAACGAACCAACGCGAGGTTTCCCATACAAGCTGCGGAACAACAGAAATAATACTGCGCTTCTTTTCCCTCGAGCTTTCTGGTCTCTTTCTCTGCCACTTCTGGATTACCACTGTAAGTAGTAAGCTCAAAAGTCACCTGCAACTTTATCCCCGACCGTCTACACGCGTCGCGACTTTCCGTGTTCACCTCTCGAAACACTCTGAAAGACAACTCGTTCAACTTCTTTAAAATATGCGTCTCGAAGATATCTTTGTACTGCTTATCTGTCACAATCTTCCACAACGGCGTCGGCGGTGAAAGGTTTCTCAGCTCCTCTCTGAGCTCTTTCAACTCCTCCTCCTTCTTTCGCATCAGCGCCTCGAGAACAGATTCGCGCTCTTTCCGTCTTTCTTCTTGCTCGCGTACCGCCAAACTATCCTCCTCTTCATCGTCGTCCTTTTCTTCTTCTCGTCCGCGCTTTTTACTCCTCATTATTGTTTCCCTCGCGGAAAACATCTTTTTGCGAGCTTAGATCGCGATATAACGCTTACTTTCCGTCGTCGCGTCTTACTCTTCTTCTTCTTCTTCTTCTTCTTCTCAAGTTTTACGCGTATTTTTTTGTGTGGCGATCTCGTTTTGGAAAAATCATACAAAAAACGTCATTTACACACACACGCACACACACACAGTGCGAGTAGTAGTAGTAGTTCAATAATAAGAGTAGTACATGCTCCGAGGAGGCGCCGGGGGAGCGTTTTCATCCGTGGTGGTCGTGTTCTCTTCTCGAACGCGTGGTTGTTCTTCTTCGTCTTCGTCGTTCTCCAGATTTGTTCATCAACGTCGACGAATACGAGCAAAACACTTTACGAAGACATCATCGGGTTTGATGAACGCTAACACGAATAACGGAGGCAGATACCACGCGACTTCCTCGGACCAGTTTCAAACGCCGACGTTGACGTTTGATAATTCCTCGAAAGCGTTTTCGGATGTTGGGCAGCAATTGTTCGACCGCTTAAGTTTTATCGGGAAACCGAAAGCGTTGGAAACGTTGTTTCGCGAGGATGAAACGCTCGCGAAAAACGTGGACGAGAAAACGATGAAGTTGATCGAGGCGTTCTTGGAAAGCGCGAAGAAAGAAAAGGCGTCTTCGACAGTCATCCAAACTGGGACGAGGGAGAACGAGAAGAAGAAAACGGTCGTGCAAGAGATTGCGATTGGGGTGTTGCCGACGGCGGTGTCGAGGCACAACGACGCGAGCGGAGCGCACGGGTTGCAAGAGATCGCGAAAGGGACGTGCGGGGACGGGAAGACGAGGAGAGTGGTGATTGCGAGCGAGAACGAGAGCGATTTTGGGAGCTTGGTGAACGCGTTGACGAGAGCGTTTCCGGTGTTTTCGATGAAGAGCAAAGGGTCTTCCTCCTCGGAGAAGGAAGAGGAGAGGAAGCCGGAACCGATGGTGGTGGCGTTGCGCGGCGCGTCTGAAGCGACGTCGAAAAAAGCGAAAGCGATCAGCGAAGCGGTTGAACTCGCGTGCCGCATGGTAGATACACCGCCGACGAGTATGGATCCGCAAGGGATGGTCGACGAGGCTTTGGCCGCGGCGAAACGCGTTGGCGGGGTCAAGTCGCAAGTTTGGAGAGACAAAGAGTTGCGCCGGGACGGGATGGGATGCATCGCCGCTGTCGGCCAATCAGCCTCCACGGACGGGAGAGAACCGGCATTGATTCGTTTGACGTTCGTTCCAAAAGGCGTGAACGCGTCGGAGAGACCAATTGCTTTGGTTGGTAAAGGTATCTCGTTCGATACCGGGGGGTTGTCCTTGAAAGTTGGCGGTTCGATGCCGGGGATGAAAGCCGATATGGGCGGCGCTGCGGCCATGCTCGGGGCGTTTGAAGCGTTAGCGAAATGTTCCACGGAAGGTACGATCACTTTGAAGCAACCGCTAGAGTTATTGATGTGCGTTGCCGAGAACGCCATCGGATCTGGTGCCATCCGCAACGACGACGTCATCACGTCCTACGCCGGCAAAACGGTTGAATTGAACAACACCGACGCCGAAGGTCGATTGGTCTTAGCCGACGGCGTCTCTTACGCGTCCAAGACGTTGAACGCGACGCATTTAATCGATATGGCCACCTTGACTGGTGCGCAAATGGTCGCCACTGGCTCTAAATTTTCCGGCATCGTCTGTAATGACGACGACTTTGAATTGTTAGCGGTGAAGTGCGGTAAAGTTTCCGGCGATTTGGCGCATCCGTTGCCGTTCGCGCCGGAGTTTTTTAACTCAGAATTTGATTCCAAAGTTGCGGACATGAAGAACAGCGTGAAGAACAGAGCGAACGCGCAATCGTCGTGCGCGGCGCAGTTTGTGTACAACCACGTCGACGATGAATGGAAAGAGAAAGGCGGAAAGTGGCTGCACGTGGACATGGCTGGACCGTCCACGCACGACAGCGGAAGAGGCACGGGCTACGGTGTCGGGTTGTTAGTCTCGATCGTCGAAGAACTCAACAAGTGATTTTTTCGACGGCTTCTTCTTTCTTTCTCGCGAAATCTGCACATATCTAAAAGTATTATTCCAGGGGGGTATTCATCAGAATAATCCAAAACTACTATACACACATAAATAATGGTCATCTATTCTGCTCCTACTACAACTACTACATCAATACTACTGCGCAAAAAATATGTTAATACAAGTACGTTTTTTTCGTTGAAATCACTCGTCATCATCAAAAGCTCGGCGGTTTCGGCGTAAAAACGCGAAACGAGTTTGCCGATTTACGGAACTTTTCTCCCATTCCGTCCCATCTCTCCACAGGACACTGCGCCACAAACGTATACACGTCTCCGGTTTTCTTATTCTGCGCAAAAACGGCGACGTTTCTCCGATACCAGTTCGCCGTCTTGATCGTATACTCGAACTGATAATATTTGATTCCATCCTCCCCGATCGTCTCGCTCGCGGAGAACAACTTCGCCTCCTTCCCGGATCCCGGTCTCGCCAACGCGTTCTCTAACAACCAACTCGCCTGCTCCTCCGCGTCTCCAAACTGACCTAAATCGAATCCTTTCGTGGACGTTTGAACGATAACGCTCATATTCTCCTCCCCATTCGTCCCCATCGGTCCGAACGCGCTCTCCGGTTCTCCCACGTTTTTCTGTCCTTTCGTATCTCTCAGAGACGGTAAATCGAGCGTTTGCGCTTTCCTCATCGCGTTTCTTCGCGCAATCGTCTGGTCCGCCAAATATTCGTTCGGGAATAGGAACTCGTACCCTTTCTCGTCGTTCCTGTCTCGGCGATAGCCGGATACTTCGTACACGGTGTCCAGTTTTAACTTTCTCGCGAGTGGTTCGTTCACGCGTAAAAAGAGGGAAGTGATGCCGAGAAAGTTCGCCCCGAGCGCGAGCGCGGTCGTGGACGTCATCGCGAGCACGATTCTGCGAGGAGAGGTGTTCAACTTTGCGAGTGAAACAGGCGTTCGTGTTTCTTCTCCGCTCGTCGTCTTTGTCGTCGCGTCTGAATCGTCCTCCTCCTCCTCCTTCGCTCGACTTCTAACGAGCGGCGTTTTTCGTAGTCCTCGTCGCTTTAGGAACTTCTCGGTCCAACGATGATGATGATAAAAACAACAATTACAACAACGCAAAGAAGACGACGACGACGAGACAAAAGACGTCGTTTGAATCATCGTCTCTGATCGCGTATGTGCTGCGTATTATATTCGCGCTCTCAAAGGTAAAAGCCTCTTCTTTTATAATGTGGATAATGCATTTCCCCTGTGGGGGGGAAATCGTCACTTTTAAGCGCAGTAAAAATAAGAAGTGAGATAAACACATACACCCGATATACTTCTCTCGACCCGACGACGATGATATCCTCCTCCTCTTTATCGTTAGTATCGGCATCGTCGTCGTCGTCGTCGTCATCGGCGAGGAACAACAACAAAACACGATTGTCTCATCGTGCACTCGATTTGCGCAAAAGAAAGGTGTTGGTTTGCGCCGAGAACAACAACGAAAACGACGTAACTTCTCCGTTCACGATCGGCCACGGAAGTAGTAATAGTAGTAGTTTGATGAAATCTACCTCGTCGATTGAAAATATGGGCAAACGCGGACAGATTGCGACCGGACAACCATTTTTGGACCACATGATTGACCAGTTGACGACGCACGCGCAGCTCGGGGTGTCCGTCGAAGTGGAGAAGGAACATTTAGGCGAGACGGTGAAATGCGAACAAGATACGGCGAAATACGCCTCGGACGAGGACGCGGAAACAACGTTTATGGCGTGCGGGGAAGCAGTAGGGAAAGCTTTGAAAGATATGCTCTGTTCGGAAGGTCGGATTGGGTTCGCCGCGAACGCGAGGACGAACGGGACGAGGTTCGCCGCGCCGTTGGACGAAGCGTACGCGTCGTGTTTGATTGAGCAGTTTGATTCGGAGAAAGATGGGGAGTTGAAACTGTTTTCCTTAGCGCCGTACGGACCGAGAAATCGAACGCACATTGGCGTGTATCCGACGGTGTACACGGAGACGTTTTTTCGAGAAGTGGCGAAACACTCGGGATTGACCATTCGGTTGGAAAAGCATCGAGGCGATAACGCGCATCACATAGTCGAGGCGACGTTTAAGAGTTTCGCGAGGTGTTTGAGAAAATTCATGGACGAAGTCGAAGGCAGCGATGTTGAATCTAGTAGCAGCGGGAGTAACAACAGTATGAGTCGAGCGGCGAGTCGAGCCAGAAGCACGAAAGAGACGAGCATCGACGTCGAGCTCGATTTGGATATGAAAGACGAGGCGAATAGTAGTTTGGAAATCTCCACGGGTATTGAAACCTTAGACGTTTTATTCGACGCGTTGGCAGAAACCGCAGAGTTTGGTACTTTAAAATGCGTCGCATCGGGAGATACGTGGATCGACGATCATCACACGACCGAAGACGTCGCGATCACTATAGGCCAGTGCTTGAACGAAGCGTTGGGGAACAAAGCCGGTTGTAATCGCATGGGAAGCGGTTCGGCGCGCGTAAACGGGAGCGAAGTGGAAGTAATCATGGACTTATCGAACCGTCCGTATTTAGGGTACGATTTAGATTTCGCGGGTGATTCAATTGGGGATTTGAGTTGCGAGATGGTCGAGCACTTATTCATGTCGATTACTTTCAACGGCCAGATGACCGTGCACTTGGTCACTAAAGAGAAAGGGTCGACGGATAAAGATTTAGCAGAAGCCGCGATGAGAGCGTTTGGAACGTGTTTGAAACAATGCAAATCGATCGATCCCAGACGCGCGGGAGCAGTGGCGTCCTCGAAAGGCACTTTGTCTGTTTGATTATAGTTGTTTTTATGATTATTTACGACTGCTAGTAATATCACGCTTTGCTAAAAATAGAGAAATATCATACACGTAAGATCATCATCCTCAATCTGACGAGCGACTTCCGCCGCCCAAAAGAATGCTCAGTTGATGTTGCAACTTTTTCAGGTATCCTCCCATCTCCGGCGCCACGTCTGCGGCGCTTTTAAGCTTCGCCAGATCCACCTCGGTCCCCGAGTCCGTTTTCAAAACCATCGCCGGTTCGCGCGTCTCCTCTTCTTCCGCCTCGACATCCTTTTGCTTCTCCTCTGTGTTCTCTTCGTTTTCCATCTCCTCTACAATCATGGTCTCGATAACCGTCGTCTCCTCTACCAAAAGAGGAGCAACATCCACGCCCACCATTTCTTCTCCCCGTTCTACTATCCCCCCGTTCTCGTCGCCGCCACCACCACCACCCTCTCCGCTACTCACCTCCCTCTTCGTCGTCGTCGCACCACCTTCTCCCCCTCCCGTCGCTGTCCTCAAAATCTCCTCCTCCCGGAGAAAAAAACCAATCGTCTCTCCTCTCGCCGCGACAAACGCCTTCTCCTCGTACCCTTTCATATCCCTCGCGCGTTTATTCCTCGATATTTTGCTCAACTTTTTCGAGTGGTTTTCAAATTGCTTTTGAATGCTCTGCTCCGCCGAGAGCGTTTGCGCGCGTATTTCGTCTATTCTGCGTTGAACTGCGCGTCGTTGTTTATGTTAAAGAGGGAAAGAGGAAAGAAAAGTAATGGTCAGTTTTATGCGTGTGTGCGCGTTCGCCATCGTCGTCGTTGTGTTCACATTTTTTCTCCAAACTCTGCACCCAAAAAGGGGGAACACATTTTAAAAAAGATATCTAAAAACGAACGGAACGCGCGGAGCACGAAAGCGCGACCATAACGCGACCTAACGACGACGTAAACGACGAAAACGCACACTCCAAGTCTAATTCGTTCATGAGTTCTTCGAACAGAATGCGTTTTTTTTTCGCATCATCATCTGTTTCTTCGTTTTCCGACGCGTCGCGATGATGATGTGTCGGTTGAAGATGGCTGCCGCTCGGTTTCTTCTTCGGTTTCTTCTTCGTCTTCTTCGATTGAGATGCGGAAACAGTAGCATCGAGACTATTCACGTTCGAGGCATCCGAAAGCGCTCTTCTTTTGTTGTTGTTACTCGTCGTCGCCGTCCGAGGAGGCATGTCTCGTTGTTTTTGTGAGGAAAAATGGAGCAAAAAGGGAGAAAAGCGCGTTCGTAGCGAAGAAGTGAAAGTGAGAGTGAACGCACTCCTACATCGACGAGTGCTAGCACACTCCGGTAATACTGTTGTTACAATTCGTTTTTATACGTCTATTTCTATTTCTATGGGATTATGTTCTATGAAGCTCTTTAACGCGCTCGCTCGCTCGAGAGAGAGAGACGAAGAGCGGCGGAAGGCGTAACGCAGTCCTTTAACTCCCCTCTCTACTATTCGTCCTGAACTTTAATCTGTTCGACGAGCGCGTCTTGTTCGCTGACTAACCTCGCCACTAACCGTTTCGAACTCTCTTGCATTTCTCCGGCTACGAACACTTCGTCCAACACGTAATACGCCTTCGTGAACTGATAAATCAAATCTAACTCGCACACGTTCCCGAAATACGCATCCAATATTTCCACGAAGTGTTGAATCTTTTCCAGCGTAATCAGCGCGTTATCTTCCACGTCCACCGCGAAAACGAAGTATAACGACGCGTATCTTTTGTAGACGAGCTTGTACGTTTTGTAATCGACGACGTTGCATAAGCGCGTTGGTCGAGGTAAGATGAGGTTCATGACGTCTCTTTGGAGCTTTAAGCGAGAGGTTTGGCTGTACGGTTCGTAGTACTTCGAGAGGCGGATTTTGCCTTGCTTGGAGAAAAGGAGGGCGAAGTGGATCATTTTCTCTTAATACTCCTCTTTGTCTTCCTCTTGCCGTCGTCGTTTTTGGTGTGTCGTTCTCACTTTATGCGCTTATGAGCTGTTCGTACGTTCTTTAAATGAAGAATGTGTTTGTTTGGGGGGGGCTTCTATTTTAGGTATTTGGCGCGTTCTCGGATGAACATCCAGCGAGACACGCAGTTGATGTTATGAAAATAGTATATGTATTATTATAGTATTATATATTAGATGGTTTGTGATCTTCGTCTTCTTCTCTCCATTTTAAAGTGTTATTACTACATGGTTCGCGGCGGCGGGCTCGTCATCTCTTTCTCCCCGAGGCAGAATTGCTTTTGTTGTTCTTTTTCTCGTCGTCTACTTTTGGTTTCTTGGTTTTATTAATCGCAGTCAAGATCATCAACAAGTTTGTGATGACAGTGGTGGCGAACTTTAATCCTTGCAACGCTTTTTCGTGCTTTTCGTTGCCTTTACCTAATCCGATCGTTTTAATTTTCTTGTGCGTGTATTCCACCCCGGTGTCTTTTTTCACCGACTGGTTGTGTCCTCGCATGAGACATCGAGTGGTTAATAAACCGTCGACGCCGACTGGACCTCGAGCGTGGATTCTAGACGTAGACACGCCAACTTCTGCACCGTATCCGAACCTAAAACCGTCGCTAAATCGCGTCGAGCAGTTTGCAAACACACACGCCGAGTCTACTCTTTGTAAAAATTGCTCAGCCGTCAACGGGTTAATCGTTAAAATGCAATCCGTATGCGAGGACCCGTTTGTGTGGATGTAATCGATCGCTTCGTCCATGCTCTTGACAATTTCCACCGTGCACGCGAACCGTCCGTATTCCAACCGTTTCTTTTCGCACAAAGGCAAATTCAACTCTTTACTCGCGCGATCGCCGCCGAACAACTCAACCCCTGCATTTTTCAACACCCCCAATAACGTTTCGTGCACATTTACTTTAACTAAATCCTCGTGAATCAACAACGTCTCCATCGCATTACACGCCGCGCAATAATCCGTCTTTGAATCGACGATAATTTCGCAAGCTTTCTCCGCGTCCAAATCCTTATCGCAATACACGTGGCACACCCCGTCCGCGTGTCCAAGAACCGGAATCTTCGTGTTATTCTGAATATACGTCACGAGCGCATTACCGCCTCTCGGAATACACAAATCAATCACGTCGTGTAACCCGAGCAACTCTTTGATCTCTTCTCTGCCGGTGATTAAACTCACGCACGCCCGATCGACGTTAAACGCGTCGAATTCTTTCACGATGATTTCGTGTAAACATTTATTCGAATTCGACGCTTCTTTCCCTCCTTTTAAGAGCAACCCGTTCCCGGTTCGAACGCATAAACCGCATATCTGTACCAACGCGTCCGGTCTGCTCTCGAAAATAATCAACAGTACCCCCAACGGACTCGTCACTTTGCTCAACTCTAAACCGTTCGCAATTTCCGTCTGCTCGACGAGCTTCCCGATCGGTTCGCTCATAGAACTCAACGCTCGCAACCCGTCCGATAAATTCTTAATCTTTTGCCCGGAAAGTTTCAACCGCGCGATTAAGTTCTGGTCGATATCCGGTGAGTTCGTCGCGGCAAGAATGTCCTCCTCGTTCGCGCGCATGATTTTCGCTTCGTGCTTCTCCAGCGCATTCGCGATGTTCTCGAGAAGTTGATCGCGTTGCGCGGTCGCGAGCGATTGGAGCTGACGACTGGCAACTCGTGCCCGTTTCGCTTGGTCCGTCGCGGATAAAGACGACATTTCTCTTTTCCGTTTGTAAAACGCGTTTACTTATTACTTGTTCTTTATTAGTATGAGAAGATAAAACGCGAGCGTTTTGTGTCGATAAATAACCTATTCTGCTAGAACTCATCAGACTATGAAACTTCTGCCTTCCGCGTACGCTCGATTGGCGGCGAGCAAAATTTTCTTCCTCCTTCGCCTTCTCACGACCGCGAAGACGACGAGGACGATTACCACGAACGCGAAAGAAAGGAAGGTACCGAAGGCGTAGTTGTTTTCGTCCTCCTCGTTTTTGTCCGACGAGGACGAAAAGAAGTTGAAGAAGTTGCCGCTCCGTCTCGCGCTGCTTGCGCTCGGGAGGTCGACGAGGACGTTCGGCGGCTCCAAAGCGAGCGGCATCTTTTCGAGTTCGGATATTTTCTCGAGTTCGTTTTCGCGGTCTTCGTTGCGTTCGATTTTCGATAAGTCGCCGTCGATATCTGTTTCTTCGCTTTCGCCTTCTCCTCCTCCCTCGCCGTCTTTCTTTTCGCTGGCGTGGATGAGCATCATATCTTTGGCGACTTGGCGTTTTTCTTCAACTTCGAGTACTCGGTCGTATTGCGCGGCGATATCGTTGATTCGTTTCCTAGCCTCGTCGCGTTTGGCGCGCCTCGTCTCGTATGCCTTATTCAAAGGATGTTCGCGTTCGCGCTGTCGCTCTCTTTCATGTCTATGTGCTCGTTCTTCCAAGCGCCGCTCTCGCGCTTTCGATTCTTCATCGAGTATTTTTTGTTTTCTTTCCTGGTGTTCTTTGCTCTTTTGCGCGTGGGTATTGATGGTCGCCATGACTGCGTCGTGCGCGTCTTTGTGCCATTTCTTTTCCGCGATTTCCTCCTCAGTTAGCGTTTGATGTTGCTCTCGTTGCTCGGCGTCCTCAGGTGGTTTCAACATTTCGTTATTTTTGAGCGTGGAATCTGGGTCGATGTCTTCCATTTTCGCCCCTCTCGAAAGAATTTCCTCGCCAGTAGAGGCGTCAATTTCCACCATCTTCGATGATTCACCTTCATTTCTAGACGCCTTTACGTCAACCTCCCTTGTTTTCATTTGTTTCGCGACTGAAACCTCCTCCACACTTTTCTTTAGCTCGTCGTCGGATTTCGCTCCAACGGAAATCTTCCCGGTGTTTTTAACTTCCGGATTCGGTTCCTCCGTCGTGCCCGAATAACATTCTAGATTTTTCGCTTTCGACCTCGCTTCTAATCCTTTCTCTTGCCAAGTAGGCGCATGCGACCACGAGTTGGCTTCTATAGTGTTATACGTCGTATTGAATCCAAAAACTTCCTCGCACAACGACGGATGGTGGTCGTCGTTGGTGAACTTGTTCGGCACCATCGTACGCATCCCCGCGGAGACGTAATACTCGCTCGGCGATAACATCAAAGCATCATCGCACCAACCTTGAACGTAAAAATCCAACGCCACTTTCATTTTATTTTGAAAAGAGTTTTCTTGGGTATCGCGATAGCCGTTATTCAAGTCGACACCTCTACCTGGCAAGATGAACACGTTCGCGTGGTTTCGAGGGGAGAAAAGAGAGACGTAGTCGGCGACAACCGGGGCGTCCGTGGCGACATGAATGAAGGCGTCTTTTTGAGATGCCAAGCAATTCAGCGCTTCCTTAATGGTCACGTGTCGCTCTCGATCAGTCCGCGACACTAAACGAACCGCTGTGTGGAACTGGTAGGAAACCGAACACGTCGGGTGCGAGAAAATTTGTTCCACGCATACGTCCGATTTCGGCGTGTCGTCCGGGAAGCACGTGGAACTTTCTGGGTAACCTGTGCGGACTTTTAAACACTGTAACCGATTCGAATCTGCCGCTTTAGAGCCTAACACGGCACCCCACGCCTCCGCTAGTTCTGCTCTCGGACGCATCAATGCGAAAAACGCGCATCGTAAACATGGATGTTGAGCGACCGTGGCTGGAAAATACGCGTCGTTATCTTGAGAACGACTTTTATCGACCGTTTTCGTCAGCGCTTTAAAAACGTCCCAATCTTCGTCGCGCTTATTTGAATTCCCACTCTGCCATATAAATTGTCTCAGAACTTCGTTCTTCAAATCTGGATCGCTAATCAAACTCGGTGGTTTAATACCAGCGTCCGAGCGAATCGTCACCCACTTTGCGTTTTGCAACAAATCCGACGCGCATTGCAAGCACGGTTCACACTGCCAACCGGCGACATCTGCGGATTCGCAAGCTATTTTTTCCCCGTCGCAATACTCTGGTTTCGCACCATCCCCTTCTTTATATTCTCTGCACGTCTTCGCTTCCGCAAGCGACCGCGCTCGACAGTGCCCTTTCCTACACGTACTCTCGTCAGCGCCGAGCGCGCCCAACGCCAAAATCGCCTCCTTCTCTTTCCCACCCACGCGTTCTCTCATCATCTTTTCCTCCGCATCTCTGTATCTCAAATCCATTCCTAAATGTCCCTCGAAGTATTCCAGAACGTTCCAATCCGCCAACTCTTCGATGAACAAAACTCGTTTCACTTGCATCGCAAACGCCAACCACTCGGCGACGGTACTCCCCATGTGGCCTAAACCGAGTCCAAACCACGCCGTTTTGACAACCAAATACTTCGCCTCTTTGCGCTCCTGCTCGTACTTTGAATCGTTCGACAGCACGCGGTTCCTCCACGCGACGTAGTTGCCGTATTTTCCCAGAAATTCGTGACACGCGAAATGTCGCTCTTTATCCGATTTCGTTTCCTCCTCGTCCAACGCTCCTCTTCCCGTCTCGTTCATGCCTAAATCTGTCCTAATATCCTCCTCGCTTGCGCACCCGCATCGCGATTCAAATGCATACATCGAGTGTTGCTCTTTCCTCGCCAACGAAATCACTTTCGCGTATTCGTTTCCGTCGTTGTTGACGTAACGCGTCGATCGTATCGCTCTGTCGATTGTTTCTTTCTGCTTTTCGGAATTGCACTTTTCGTTCGCTTCTGCCGCACTTGCAAAAGATGCGAATGAAACGCACAGGAAAAGGGAGACTAAAAGGCGCGCAAGCGATGCTAAACGCCGAGAAAACATGGCTCGGAGATGTTGGAAATAGACGGGAGAAAGTGTGGACAGAGTGAAGAACGTTTGTTTCGTTTTATGCGCGCTCTATTTATGCGGATTACAAAGCAAACAATCTCGTCAAAAGTGCTCGAAAAAGCTCTCCAAACCACCAACGCGGACGAGCAAGGCTAATGCGGATGTCCGGTCCGTACGCGAGCTGGTAGTGAATGATTCTCACATTCTCCCAGTATTGCACGTAAACGAGCAAAAAGAGGATCATTTTGAGAACGAGCGGTAACGCGTGCACTCGACGGCGGAACGCGAAAAGTTTGCGTTGGGCGAGGCGGAGGCGCTTCAATCGAGCGACTTTTTTTATTTCGATCTGTTCGCCGACGTGAATGTCTCGTTCGTCGGTGTTGTTGTTGTGATCATTGTGCGGCGGCGTCGGGGATGCGAGTTTAGAAAACGCAAAACGCGGTGGATACCGCTTGGGATCGAAACTGGAACCATTGAATGTCGTCTTCATTTCGTTCACGCGTAAGATTTGGGTTGGCGGAAACTCGTTGAATAGTTTCAACGCGGAGTGACACAACGCGTCAACGGCTTGGAGTTGCCGCTTTTGCAATCGTTTCTTTTTCAGACGCTTTCTCGGCGACATGTTCGCCAAAGACGAGGACGAACCGAACGAAACACTTCGAACTTTTTGCATCATTTGCTTCATCTTTTTCTTCTTCTCGTGCTCCGAGGCATTTTTCGCTTCGTCGATGTCTTCTTCGGATATTCCATTTCTACGAAGAGTTCCCGAATTTTCGTCGTCGTTTTCAACGTAACTCGTCAAATCTGGAATAGTCTCCAAGCGGCTCAAATACGAAAACATCACGTCGTCGTCGTCGTCGTCCAATTCGTTCCTCGCTTTGATGATACTCTCTCGCTCTCGCAACAAAACTGCCACGGTCAAATAGACCGGCATGAGGGGATGCGACGCCAAAAATAAATCAAACACGCGTTTCACGCACTCATTCCTGCTCTCCTCTTCCTCTTTTACGGCAGAATTTTCTACATTTCTCTTACAGCTATCTGCGGACATCGAATGCCACGTCAACACTTTCTGCAACGCGAATTGATACTCGTGTTTCCGCGCGCCAAATGTGATGGCTTCTTTCAGCACTTCGTCCTCGCCTAAAGCCTCTTCTATCAATCGTGCTAATACTATTCGTAACGACAACAAAACTGGATACATCGTTTCTCTCGTGTTATCTCTCAAACTAAACGACGCCAACCGGTCGAGCATCGCGCACGAGATTTTATATTTCGCGTTCGCGTCCTCTTCTTCCTCTTCCGTCTCTGTAATCGACAAGACAACTTGCGCGACGGCGTGAACCCCTTGATAATACCTCAACCCATCACCACTCCTATTCTTCCCCCCGAACACCGATCGCAACAGTCGCTCTAATTCCTTCCTCTTCTCTTTTTGCGTCTCTTTTTCGTTTTCCAAGTTAAAATACGACCGCTCGCAATCCGCCGATATCGTTCTCGAGAGCGTTTCATCGCACTCTCGTTCGTTGGTGGCAAATTGCACTTGCGAAATCAATCCAAACTCGATGCCGAGAAGTTTCATCCAAATCGCGCGTCTCCTCGCATTTGGCACGGCCGTCAGGCACGCGAGTTTGCGCAGCTCTTTCTCTCCGTTTTGCCGAAGAAAAGTATTCTTCGTCCTCCCGTCTAACTCATCCGCTGGCGCGACATCCCCTAAGTAACGGTTTTTTATCACATCACCAAGGCGAGATGAGAAAGCATCATCATCGGAGCAGTTCTCGGCATAATCCATTCAAAAATTGCTCTCCCGACGACAACACTTCTCTCCGTTGATGACTTCTCTAGTCGCAATATATCTCTTCGTCAAGGGAGGAATGGTGAATGTGTGCGTATATAATATCTGTGCGTTCTGTGTATTTTCAATGAAGAATATTTCCCCAAAAGAGTGAAAAGACATCACAATTTTTCCCTAAAAAGAGAGAAGAAAGACGCGCGCAGAAAACGAACACACGATGTCTGACGTGGAAATCGGGCGGATGATGATTGCTCAGAGAAATTCTTTGTGGGATTTGATCGTGAAGTGCGACGATATTACTTTCACGCACATTCTTCCGAGATTGAATGGAACGGATCTTAAATTCTTGTACGGAGTGAATAAAGAGACGAGAGCTTTGATTAAAAGATCGCCTCGCGCGGATGATGCGAAAGAGGAGTTTAAAGTGAGCGAGATGTCGTCGATATCGACTTTGGAAGGAGCGTGGGAGCATTATCCGCGGGGCACGTTGGACAAGCACGTCCTAATAATAAAGATGGACGAACCATATTTCTGCTGGAAAGTTGCTCGTACGAATAAACTCGAGTTGCTCAAGTGGGCGCGAGAGGCGAAAAAGTGTGAGTGGGATTCAAGGACGATTAGAGCGGCCGCATATCATGGTAATATGGAAATGGTAAAGTATTGCGTTGCAAATAAGTGTCCTGTCGATGAGGACGCGTGTGCAAATGCTGCCAATGGCGGTCAACTCGAGTGCCTCAAATACTTACGCGAAGAAGCGAAAGCGCCTTGGGATCTCCAAACCGCCTTATGGGCGGCTGGAAATGGTCATCTTCACATACTCGAATATCTTGTCGAGCGTGAATATGATGAATATAGCGAAAATACGGTTCTGGTGGCGGCCGAGTACGGCCACTTGGACTGTTTGAAATACTTGCACGAAACCGCCAAAGCGCCTTGGGAGTGCACACATGGCTGGGCCGTACAAGGAGCGCACGACAACAACCACCCCGAATGTGTACAATACCTCCTCGACAATAACTGCCCTCTCCCACCTGGTTGGCGATACGAGGACGGAGAGTTGCACGTGCCAGAATCAGAATCAGAATCAAGTTCTCTATCGTTAATATAATATACTTGTAATAACAGAAAGAGAGAGAGAGAGAGAGACTTAAAGCATGCGTTCGCTCCTCTCGCTTCCATCTTTTCCTTTTCCTTCGTTTTGTTTCAAAGAGATACTGCACTTTTTTAGTAGAACATGGGTCAAGCCCAAACGAAACGCGCGGGAGTAGAAATCAGCGATGCGAACGATGATTGTGACGTCGATGCCGATGGTAACGAGGAGGCAAGTATCCGCGGTTGTGAAGATATACAACAGGACGATGATGATGATGATTCGGGGGAGAGAAGAGCGACCGGAGCGGCGACATCATCGACAGTTGGAAATGAATTTGAAAAAGTACAAGAAGAAGACGAAAAGGAATATCAAGAAGAAGAAGAAGAAGAAGAAGAAGACAAAGAAGATGAAGAAGTTGAGCGCGAGTTTCTGGAAATCGAGGAGGGAAACGAGGACGCGCGTTTAGTCGCAAAATGCGACGATTTGTGCCCGGAAGAAGAAAGGGCGATGCGACTGGCTCGGTCTGATTTCGACCCAAGGTTCGAAGGTGCAAAAGGCGAATTGCTCATGAAACGATTTTCGCGAACGTTTAACGGGAATCCGGAGGAAGTGAGGACTTTAGATGCGATAGAGAAGAGTTTGGGACGAGTAGCGACGGTGATTGAAGAGACGATTGATGGTGTTTGCGATTGTTTGAAGCGCGATGAGAACAGTTTGGATTTCGAAGCGTTGAAGATGTTTTCTGAACTCGCGGATTTTGTTCGGGATCGTTCTCGAGCGATTCGAGGAGACTTGACCGCGCAATCGGCGAGTGGACCAAAAAGCAGGCGAATTATGCGACGTCTTGTGCACATGATGATTCGATTTGATTACGAGATCAGAAAACGACAAAGACTGAGAGCGTACACATACATCGCGCAATGGGTGAAATTCAATTATTCGGATCCGGACGCGAGAAGAATGATACACCGGGATTATTCCATGGCGCTACAGTTTCGTGAACAATTGGGGAAGTCGTTGGCTACGTACTCGATCATGTGCACGGAACGGGCTGAGTTCGTCTCACCGGAGGATAAAGCTGAGATTTTGTCCTATCGGTTGTTACTCAGACTCTCGGCAAAGGTTGAAGAAGAAGAGGAGGAAAAAGAAAAAGAAATGGAAGGAAACCGTTCCTCTTCTTCCTCGTCCTCTTCTAAACTCGACAACATCGATTTTCGCGCGGCTGAACTCAACGTTTTGAACTCTCCGATCGTTTCGAGAGCCATGTACCTCTCCGTCTGCGTAGATGCGGGCAAATACGTCTCCTTCTTCAAAACGATCGATTCCGAATCCTTCACGTTTCTCGAATTCTGCTGTGTATACGCGTGTCTCGACCCGCTCCGCGCTCGATACATCTCACGCTCAAACGTCAGCCACAACCGCATGAAAATGAACAAAGAAGACGCGTGCTCGCTCTTGAAAATCCAACACGTCGAAAAACTCAACCTCCTCCTCTTCAAAACGCTCACGGATTCTGGCGAGACCGATATCGAGTTTAGCGCCGCTTGCAAGAGGGAACCGAAGGAGTACGAACTCTACAGAACAAAACTCGAATCAGTAGCCATAGAAAACTTATACCTAGAATCTGCGCTGACTGTCGTTCGTGCTTAAAGTAGTAGTAGTTTAGCTGTTTTTGCGCGTTGAAAAGAAGAGCGCTTACGTAAATTTAATTATCGCACAATCAGGAGACTCCTCCTGACTCGAATTCGATTTCAAAATCCTCACAAACACGCGCACACTTCACTTCTTTATTCCGCTCCTCCGGTGAATCAACCAACCGAAAAAGCACGCGAGGAGAGAGCTAAAAATGGATTTGGAAGTTGCCGCGCTCGTGTGCTCATCAGCGGCGAATTACTCGTCGCCACAAACCGGCGCCATCGTCCCGTCCATCCATCCCTCGACGACGTTTTCCCGGGACGGTTCCTACAACGCGCACACCTTGAACAATGGCGAACACCCCTTAATCTACTCACGAGCGGACAATCCAACCGCCTCGCACGTCGAACACGTGCTCTCAAAGTTGGACGACGCCGAGGAAAGCTGTGTTTTCTCCTCGGGCATGGCCGCGGTGAGCGCGATAATGAACGCCTGTTTTGTTCCGGATTGCGTGGTGTTTTTCCCACGAAGATCGTATTTTATCAACCGGAAACACTTCCGCGAGTGGTGCACCCGGATGCGAGTTCGAATCGTGCAGTACGACACGGACGCGAGTTCGTTGGGGTATTTGAAATTAGCCATAGAGATGGTGTCCTGCGAAGAGGAAAAAGAACACGAGAAGTTTATGTGGATCGAGACGCCGGCGAACAGTTCGTGGGAAGTGTTGGACATCGAGACGGTGACGGGGTGGTGTCGTAAGAACGGGGTGACGAGTTTCGTGGACGCGACGGTGTTGACGCCGTTATTGTGCCAGCCGTTGAAATTAGGCGCGGATTTTGTCATACATTCGTGTTCGAAGTATTTGAACGGGCATTCGGACGTTTTAGCGGGCGCGGTGAGTTGCAAAGATCGAAAGTCGAAAAATTGGAAGAGGATTAAAGAAGCGAGAGTTACCGGAGGGGCGGTGTTGTCCGCTTTTGATTGCTTCTTGCTGTTGAGAGGGATAAGGACGTTACATTTGCGAGTGCCGAAAGCGTCGGAAAATGGGATGCACGTGGCAATGTCGATGGTGCAATTTAAGTTCAAAGGAGAGAAGGGTGAAAAGGTGGCGCCGAGTGCCGGCGAACAAAACGCGAGCGCCGCCGCGGTTACACCGACGACGACGACGACGACGAGTTTGTCGATATCACCGTGGTTCGAGTTGGTGGTGTTGTATCCAGGTTTGCCTGGACACGAAAACCACGCTATTTCAAAGCAACAACAAGCCGGGAAGAATAAAAAAATGTTTGGCGGAATGTTGTCGGTGGTGATTACCCCGATTTTACCGGATCCGACGGCGAAGACGGAGCTAGAGAAGGCTGCTATGAACAACAACGAACAACCAGCATCAACAAGAGGAACGGGAAATCAAGAAGACGTGAAAACAACAACGACGACGACAACAGAAGGAGGAGCCAATCTACCGTCAACGACGGAGCAATACGCAATTAAGATGCACGAAATCGCGTTTGAAATGGCAAAAACGACGGCAACGTTGACCAAAATTTGGCGACCGGCCACTTCTTTAGGCGGTCCAGAGTCGCTTATTGAACACCGGGCGTCCGTGGAAGGCGGATCGTATCCTTGGAGTCAATGTCCAGCGGGGCTCTTACGTTTAAGCTGCGGGTTAGAACCTGGTCACAGACTGGCGAGAGATTTGAAATCCGCGTTACACGCCGCGCATTTGAAAGTGTGTGGCGCGCGTGGTTTGTTGAAGATTTCGCACGTGAGTAAAGTGAGCAAACCGATAGAAGCAAACAGGCCCAGCAAACCGGCTCAGCAGCCGGCCCAGCCGATAGTAGATAGAAATTTACTCCATGGCATATTAGGAAACCTCACGGCCTTGAACGATAAGAAACGGCCGCATCCGGATAATGCCGCCGAAGAAGCGCGTAAGAAGGCGCCGGAACCCGTCGGCGATCTTACGCTCGAAATTCCAGTCGGTAGTTTGGAGGAACCTAATTTAGTAGCAATTAGGAAACCACGCAAACCATCATCGAAAGTGTCGGCTCCACCGGCGCCGGACGAACAAAGATGTTGCAAAAAGAGCTCGCAATGGCACTGCCCGAAATTCCGATTTGGCGCGACGAGATATTGTGAAAGGCACCAAGATTGTGTCTTACGGGATATGGAAGGACCAAAAAAGAAAGGAAGAAAACCTGGTTCGGCGACGAAGACGGCGGCGAATGCAGAGGGTTTCGTCACAATGACCGCGAACGGGGTGCCGATGCCGCCGATGGCAACGGCGGCGTTTCTTCACAAACCGGTTTTTCCACAAGAGCAAACTACGGTGGCGACGCCAATGCACGTCGATCGGGATCCATTGACGATGACGACGACGACGACGCCAGTCGCACCCCGAACGACTGATGGGCAGTCAGAACAAGCACCGCAAGCAGGGAATCCAGCGGCACCTGCTCCAGCAACAGCCCCACTTGCGACGACAACTACAACAGTACCAACATCGACAACCCAGGCGCCAGATCCACCTCCACAAAATGCACCTTCGAATGTACCGCAGCCGTCGCCACCGAAAAACGATGGTATTTTTACTAGCGGAGATCTTGACATGCCGATTTCGATGATGGTGACGGATAGCGGAAAAGTCAATCTACAATTGGCACTGGATGCGCAGACGCGAATGGATAATAAATTTTGAAACTTTTTGAAAGGCATTGGACTGCTACTATATATACGCGCGAACTTACGGTGATTTGTTTTTACAACTACTTTTTCTTTTGCATCGCCAAAGCTTGTTTCCTTTTCAGGCTTTGGATCATCGAATCCAACTCGTTCTTTCCGATGCCTCCAGAAGATGATGCTTTCTTCTTACCAGCACTCCCAGGAAAATCGTCGTCTTCGTCCACAGTAACGTTTTCTTCACCATTTTTGAGCATCTCTTTGCGCATCTTCTCAAGTTTTGCCAGTTTCTTCGCGCGACGTTTCTCGCGTTCGCTCGCGATGAGCGCTTTCGATTCGACGTCTTTGTACCGAGGATCGGTCGGATCCAGTGCAAATTCGTGGTTTTCAAAGAGCGCACCAAATCGTTCATCTTGAACGTTGATACTTTTCTTAGTTTTGCCTTCGTCATCCATGTCGTCATCCATTTCGTCGTCGGACTCGGCTCTTCGCGCGGCTTTACCTCGAAGTTTTCGCTTCTCGGCCAATCTCGCTTTCTTCGTTTTACGCGTGACTTTCTCTTCGCCTTCATTGGTTTTCCTCGCGAGAGACTTGTTCTTCTTCAAGCTTTGCGCGTCACCTCTTCCTAAGATGACATTTTCGTCCATCATGAGCAACTCGAGTTCTGCTTTCGCTTTTCCGTCTTCTCCGTCGTCCGAACCTCGTTTCTTCTTTTTCGATTTCTTTTTGTCTTCGTCAACGGTATCGTCGTCATCTCGAACGCTATCGAAGTCAAAGTTTGCATCTGGCTCTTGCGCAAAGAATGGATCGTCGAATCCGTTTGCTCCCTCGTCCGTAACCGCTGCGAATTCCTCCTCTTCTCCTTCTTCTTCTTCTTCTTCGCCGTTCTTTTCCTTCTCTTTCTTCTTCTTTGCGGTCAACTTCTTCTCTCGGCGTTCCCGTTCGCGTCGCTCCTCGGCGGTTTCTTTTTGCCCAAGCGTCCCTTCTTTCTTCTTCTTTTTCATTTTGGTACCGAAATCTTCTAGTCCAGCGTGAAACGTGACTTCCATGTCGCCTGAATTACCGTTCTTGCCGGACTTGTTCCCATATCTATTTGAGAACTTCTTTTGCATGGCGTATTTCGTCGACGCCAACGCGGTGTCTTCAATCTCTTCCGATGAGGAGGACTGAGAGTCAGAGGTGTCGTCGTCCTCGTTGAGGAAGAAATCATCGTCGTCGTTGTCATTCTGGTCTTTAATCATGACGTCTTTATCGATATCGTCCAACTTGACGCCTGTGCGACTCGTCTTACTCTTGTAATCTTTCCCGAGCAACGCGGCTAAATATTTCTTCTTTTCTTCCTTCCCTTCGCGCTTACTTTTCTTCTTCTTCTCCTTCTCTTCTTCTTCGTCGTCGCTGGAGTCTTCTTCTGAATCAGACGCTAAATAGGCGTTAAAATCGTCGTCTTTCAACTTATCTTCGGTAATTTTCCGACCGAACGTTTTCTTCCTCGCGGGATCGGCGTCGTCCCAGGACAATTTCACGGTGGCGTTTCGCAAGGCTTTCACTTCAAATTCAGGAGGCTCGTAATCTTCCGGCGTGTCCGTTGCAACATCGCGCACTTCGCGTTTCGAAAAGCCTTGGTCGTTCGGGACGTAACGCAAATCCAAAAGCGCCGACGACCGCTCAAACTCTAATCCGTCGCACTGCTCGTACACCGACTTTGCGGTTTTGACAGAGTCGCACTCGATTATCGCGTAATAGTATTTCAATCGATCGCGTTCGTATTGCCTCAATTGTTCGTTATCGATTTCTTTTCCTTCTTTACCGAATTCAAATTCGGAGAGACTTTTCTTGTTCTTACGTTTCTGGGATAACTCGCTGCCTCCGTACTTGCTCTTTTTAATTTTCGCCACCGCGCCCATCGGCCCGATGACGTTTTCCTCTTTCATTCGCTCGAGACCAAAATCGGACGGGTACACGGTCACTCTATTCACTTCTCCACTCGACGGACAAAAGGATCGCAAAATGGTTAAAATATCAACCGCTCGTATTTGCTGCCACTCGCAATTGACCAACGCCAACCGCTTCGTCGCGTCTTGTTCCGGAACGGAGCTTTCGTGCCCCGTTTCCCTTCTTTCCGCGTAGCTCGCTAACACGCCTTCGTCGGACAGCTCTTCACCGTCCGAGAATTCTTTAAACGCGTCGTCCTCGTCGTCGCTCGTTTCGCTCTCGCTGCTATCTTCCTCGTCGTCAGAGGAAGAAGAAGAAGAAGAATCCTCGAGACCAACGCCTCGCATCCGATCTCTCGACGCGTCCAGTTTCGCCTGCATCGCAGCGTCCATCTCCGGCAAATCCCGACGATCAACCCCCGATGGTTTCTTCCTCCCACGTTTCCCTTCATCCTCTTCCTCGGTATCATCTTTTACTTCTTCGTCTAAATCGTAATACGATTCTAACCCTTCTCTCGTTAGCTCTTTCCTCGATTTCCCGCTCCCGTTCGTTTTCCTCCCGAATTTGTCCACTTTTCTCCCTTGTGATTCAAATCCGCCGCCACGTTGGTTGCCGACACGAAAATTTTCATCCTCGAACATCTTCTTAAACCTGGAATCGATTTTCACTTTTCTCGACTGCTGTCGCATGGTCATAAATCGAGGGTCGCTTTGCATCTGTTGGAATCGCGGGTCGGAGATCACATCCGCGCGGTTTATGGCTTTGGAGGGGTCGAAAGAAGAGGATGGATTTTTTCTCATCTTGCCGCTCTTTTCGTTGTTTTCCCCGGAGGACATGGTGTTGTGTTTCAGCCTCCTCGCAGGAAGAACAACAAGAACAACGCGATGAGTGTGAAAACGAAGAAGAATTCAAACGACTACTGAGTATTGGTTTTCAAGTTCAATAGTAAATGGTGTTCGAATGTCTTTTTGCCGGAGTGTTATGTGTAAATATAATGCTGACTTTTTTTGAGAATGTGACTTTTGCCTTATTATGAGGCAAATTTGAAGAGTTCCTTAAAGCGTCTAAAGTCGTCGCTTTTCGACGAGAAGTTGGGACCGTTGATGGCAGGACGACTGGAATAATACTCTCTCGCCAATTTCTGCTTTAACTGCTCGCACTGTTCTTTACTTTTTTTCGCTCGAAGTCGTCGCGCGTCTCGCGCCTGTCGCAACGCGGCTCTCGTTTGCGTTTCGATTTTACAGGCGTCTTCGGAGTGCTCCTGTTCGAGCGAGGCGGTTTGTCGTTGCCACTTTTCACGCTCGCGAGTGAGTTTGGAGAGGGTTTTTTCCATGCGCTGGAGTTTGGCGTCTTTCAGACGGTTTATGCGGCGGAAGTGGTGGTGGAGGAGTTTCGGGTGATACGCGTCGTAGGCGGAGTTGTTCGCGGTGGTATTCAAGAGCGTCATCAATTCGTCTTCTTCGTTTTCGTCGAGATCGGTATTACTGTCGTCGTCGTTATCATCCTTCCTTTCTTCGTCGTTGCTCTTAGTAACACGCATGCCTCCGTCGTCGCGTGGTGCCGCTCTCTCCCTTTCACATCCACGCGCTCGATACACGTCTCTCCTCGCCCTTTCCAATCTGGCGCCGAGCGTAGACCGTAAATTCGCTCGCTCTTCCTCCGCTTGGTTCTTAATCTCCGCCATCGTACTCGCGTGTCTCGGAAAGTTCGAGTTCAACTCCTGGGTTTCAAATCGCATAGTCATTTCCTTCATCGCCCGCTCGGCTACCGCCACGCGCTCTTCGTGCGTCTTTCTGACCTCCTCCGCTTCTTTCGCAAACGCCGCGAACGCCTTGCACATGCTCTCCTCCAAATCCATCCGCATTTGTTTCTTACACTTCAACGCGGCGTCGTAAATCCTCTCCGCCGTTTCTAAGTGTGCTTTCGCCATCGCCCGCGTCTGTTTCTCTGCCACATCCAACTCTCGATCCAACTTCTCCGTCTTCTCGTCCAACCGGTCAACGAGTCTCTCCTTGGCAATTTCCCTTCTGTCTTTCCTTTCCTCTCT
>Ga0257106_1000214_pt1 | contig 36285 bp, 27 predicted proteins | sample LP_taG_3_FD_190177 | JGI IMG/M metagenome (GOLD analysis project Ga0257106, IMG submission 190177) | Marine microbial communities from Northeast Subartic Pacific Ocean, Canada - LP_J_2011_P26_10m | ecosystem: Environmental > Aquatic > Marine > Oceanic | place: Canada: Northeast Subartic Pacific...
GTCGGTGCAGGAGGCCGGGGGGCGGCGCGCCAAAAAGAAGATCCAGGAAGAAACGGACGCCGGCGTCGGGTCACTGGCGCACCTTGGGGCGACCGGGCATGCCGCCGAAATGCATCGGGACGACTGTTCTTTTTGGCGGGGTTGAGTTTGACCCTTGAGTCTGGTGAGTTTACGACGAAGCTCGCGTTGAGGCGGCGCCCGACGTGTGGTCTGATCACCTGTCGCCGTCGGCGGATCCTGTATGTCCTGCGTCGCCTCGTTTTTGGTTTTTGAGGTCTCAGATTGACCGCGACCATCACGTATGAAGTCCAGTGACAAGGAAATTGATTTTGCGATAGACATATTATGAAGACTGTTTACGTGGTACCTACGTATCCAACCATGCAGCCGCAAAACAGCAGTCACGACAATCGATAAGAATCCCTCCTTCCGCATTGCCCACGTCATTCCACCTCCGATATGGCAGCCGCAAGGACCATGGCGTGCCTGAGCGTCGCGTCGCTCGCGCGACCGTTCTCCTCCCGCGTCTCGTCGGCGTCGTGCCGCGCGGCGGCCGTCGCCGGCGGGCAGCGCGCCTCCCTCATGGGCGCCTCCCAGCCCAGGTGGTACCTCGCCACCTCCTCCAGCACCGCCCTCCAGCGCAGGCGCTCCAACCGCGGGTTCCTGACCGTCGACGCCAAGAAGAAGGGCTTCGCCGAGCTCCTCAGCGACATCGTCCCGAAGGACGAGGACTACAACGGCCGCCCACGGCTGGAGAAGGGCAAGGTGAGCGCCAAGCAGCACGTGCCCAACTCCATCGCCAAACCCCCGTACGCCGACTCCGGCCACCTCCCGCCCATGAACGAGGAACCGCAGATCCACGACGCGGAGGGCGAGGAGAAGATGCGCGCCGCCGGCTTACTCGCCGCGCAGGTGCTGGACTACGCCGAGCAGATCATCAAACCCGGCATCACCACCGACTTCATCGACCAGAAGGTTCACAAGATGATCGTCGACGCCGGAGCGTACCCGTCGCCCCTAAACTACGGAGGCTTCCCCAAGAGCGTGTGCACGTCACTGAACGAGTGCATCTGCCACGGGATCCCCGACACCACCGAGCTGAGCGAGGGCGACATCATCAACGTGGACGTCACCGTCTTTTTAAACGGGTACCACGGAGATACCTCGAGGACCATCCGCGTGGGTACGGTGACCGACGAGGTGGCGCGCCTGGTGGACGTGACCGAACGTTCTTTGGCGGAGGCGATCAAGATCTGCAAGCCAGGGACGCCCGTGCGTAAGATCGGCGCCACGATCCACGCCATCGCGGACGAGGCGGGCTTCGGCGTCGTGGAGAAGTTCGTGGGGCACGGCGTGGGCAAAGAGTTTCACTCGGGGCCCACGGTGCGGCACCACAGGAACAACGACCCGGGGGTCCTGGTGAAAGGTCAGACGTTCACGATCGAACCCATGCTGACGATCGGGCGGACGCACGATAAGATGTGGAGGGACGGGTGGACCGCGGTCACCGCGGACGGCAAGTGGACGGCGCAGTGCGAGCACACGCTGCTCATCACCGACGACGGCGTGGAGATCCTCACGGCGTCGCCCCTGAAGAAAACCGAGCGGTTCCCGGCCAAACAGGCGACCGCCGCGTAAACACCCGGTGATGAAACTCTAGCACTTCGATTCTTGTAACCATCTCGTTCAACACGCGTATTTGCACTCGCCGTCTCGCACTCTCGAAATAACTGTTTTTTGGTGCAAAAGCGCGAGTGTGAAAAACGAATCCCTACCCTTCGGTGGACACATCGGACACGCGCGTGAGGATGTCCGGACGAGGAGGAAGGGGCGGCGGGAGGGGCGGCTTTGGGGGCCGGGGCTCCTCCGGGAACCCCATCACCATCGACGACGACGGCCAGCCCGTCACCGGCATCGCGGACGGCCCGCCGAGCCTCTACCCGCCGATGCTTAGGATGCCGCCGCCGCCGGAGCTCACCGAGCGCGAGGAGGAGCTCTTGCGGATCCACCGGCGACTGCAGAGCTTCTGGCGGAACTCGTGCTATTTCCTGCACGACGAACCGGCGGCGCAGGAGATCCCGGAGGTCAAGATGGTGACCCACCGCGACAAGCTCGCCGCGCGGGAGAAGGCCAAGACGGAGAAAAAGACTGAGCTGCACGACGTGTTGGAGTCGTCCAGGGAGTACTTCCCCGAGGAGCTCTGGCCGTCAAAGTCGAAGAAGCGCAAGCGCGGGGGTACGGCGAAGTCCACGCGCGCCAAGGGCGGCGACGGGCAGGACGGCGACGACAGGCTCGAGCGCCTCGCGCGCCTCGAGAAGCGCCGCGAAGAGGAAGAGGTGGACGACGACATCGAGGACATCGACGGCAAGGACGCCGGCGTCGACGAGGACGACGACGAGGGCGCCGGCGGCAAGCGGGGCCGAGGTACCCGGGTCGGCGAACACGCGGATAGGAAATCCAGGCTCGGCGAGCACAAGGACGGCAAGAAGGGCGGCGACAAGGGGGCGGACGACGACGAGGGCGAGGAGGATGACTACTGGGACGACGACGACGACGACTACCAACGAGGCGCGGACTGCGACGACGACGAGGGATACGACGACGACCTGGGCGGCGGCGACGACGAGGAGGCGTTCTTCTGAGTGTTGACACCATCGATAATCCATACTGTTACATCCTACCGAACTCCATCGCGAGCACCACCCCCGTCTACTCACTCACTGCATGCCACCCCCGGAGATCCTCTGCATGATCACCTGGCCTGTTTCGAGGTACCTGAGGGCGCACTGCGACAGGCACGCGCTCTCGTACCTGTCCAGGCTCGCGCCCGGCTTGGATACGCACTTGTCGAAGCACACGTCCGCGAGCTTCGCGACCACCTGCGGTTGGTTCGAGTGGGAGTTTCAGTGGGGAAGGTCAGCAATCGCATCGTCAGGGTTTGGTAATCCATTGGCAAACGGGTCGAGATCGAGGCGATGGGGATGCGACGGACCTCGTTGAACATCGCCTTGCGCTTCTCCTCCTCGAGGAAAGACGCCATCTGCGGGTCCATGCCCTGTTGGGGAGCCATGTCGAACCGCAATCCACGTGTCACGCGCTCTGATTGAAGGCGCGACGTGGTGGGCGACGTTGCCAAAAACTTCGTTGGCGCGTGGCGCGACTGACGGTGGTTGAGTGGTCGGCTGCAAAACGGGAATTTATGACTGTTTGCATGTGAAAATACGGGATGTCCGACCGATCTGGCGGTTACGATTTTACCGATGCGCGGCCTCTGCGGACCGCCACTCTCAGGGAGACGGAGACGGCGCCGCATCCGAGTAAATGAGCGACGAGACCACCCCACTGATCCCCACCAATGAGCGCGGGACCGGACGCCGGGCGTGCGGCGTCCAGTCCGAGGCGGCGCGCAAGTCCCTCCGCGCGGACGTGATCGGCGCGACTTGCGTGCTCGCCTTTGCCGGCGCGCTCGTCCTCGCATTCCCGGTGCACAAGCACCCACACCACACCGTGGACTACTACGCCAAGACCGCGTACCCGTACACCAACCTCCACCTCGGAACCTACGACGCCGGTGACGTCCTACAGACCGCACGGGAGGCGCGCGGGTTCGCGCACACACCCGAGCGTGCGACGCGATGGAAAACCGATCGCTCCGCGTGGATGGCTGATCCGAGCGACGCCACGGTGTTCCAGTGGAAGGACGGCGAGTTCACGATGAACCTCGTCAAGCCGACCGCGTCGGAGCTCGGCATGACCGAGGAACCCGTGACCAGCGACGCGATGATGAAGATGTGGGAGACGCACGACTACGCCGGCCTAGGCGCCATGGGCGGCGAAGGCAAACACGACAGGTGAGTTTATTTTTGGTTATTTTTGGTTATTTTTGGTTATTCTCGTATGGGCAATTCGACTGACGTCGTATTTTGTTCACAGGGTGTTCAAGGCTTTCAGCGCTCTCGTCGTCGGCGCGCTGCACCACGCGCCCGAGCGGTTCAAGCTGGGCCAGCCCCCGTTCCGCATGGTGACACACCAGCGCGACTACCTCGCGCCTCCGTGCGTCCATAACGTACCTAAAGGGTCCAAGTTTCACCCGTGCCCCGTGGCCAAGAAGTGGAAGGCGCCATTGTTCAACTTTGGCTCGGGGCTTAAAAACGGAGCCGTGTTTCCCGCCGAGGTTAACATGCCGGACCCCGAGTTCATCGACACGGTTCTCAAGAACCAGCACCCGAACCAGCCCATCTCCCCGCTGGGCGTGACGCAAGACGGCCTGGACCAGGCCACGCACGCGGCGCAGCCCACCAGGCCGTGGAAGGACCGCAAGTCTGTCATCGCGTGGCGCGGCGGCGATACCCCCGTCGCTCCCCGCATGCCCTTCGGCGCCGACTCCGGCGTCCGCGGCGAGGCGTGCGCGTCTCTCCTTCGAAGCACGGATACGATGCCCGAGAGTGATATCCAGGCGTACGTCGCCGGTAACCGTTCCGTGACCCCGCCCACGCGCGTCACGTCGACGCAGCTCAACGACTGGGCAAACGCCAAGGCCGGCCGCGAGCAAGCGAGGACTCTCACGCCGCGGTGGCGCGCCGTGCTCGGGTCACTCTCCGCCTCACCCGACGTCTCGCTCTCCCCCGCGGCTGCCGCGCTGGGTATCTCCCCGGCCGCGGTACCCAAACAAAAGCAGTGGCTGGACGCCAGGTTCACCACCCTCGCCGCGAACTCGCCGTGTTCTTCGGTTCTTCCCGACGCCGTCGTGGGCGCTCGGATGACGCACGACGATAAATCCGCGCACAAGTACCTGCTGGACATCGGCGGCGTGGGCGGCTCTGGTTGGATGGGAACGTTGACGTCCCTCAGCACCGGAGCTCTCGTGCTCAGGGTGGATTCCCCCACGGCTGACTTTTACGACGGAGAGCTTATCGAGGGGACGCACTACCTGGGCGTCAAGCCGGACCTCTCGGACCTGCGTGAGAAGTTCGAGTGGGCGCAGGCGAACCAGGCGGAGGCGTTTAAGATCGCCTCCGCGGGCGCCAAGTTCGCGAAGGAGGCCAAGGCTCACGATCTGTGGGACAGGTACGTGTCCAGGCCCATGGCCGCCGCCAGGAACCACTACGAGGCGCGTGGAGCCGCGGGCGACAGAGGGCGCTGGGAAGGCGAGAAGGGCGCCGAGGAGCTCGAGCGCAACCTCGTGCCCATCTACAGGTACGCGCCCCAGGGTAACATCAAGTGCGACGACTGCGAGGAGGACCGCTCGATGCTCGGGAAGATCATGATGCCCGACGCGGGTAGGGTGCATCAGCTCGCGTCCGCCGCCGCGGCCGCGGCTGCGGCTGGCGCCTGAGGCAGGTTGTTATTTTAGTCGTCTCTGTGAAATATCGCAAAACTCGATATGTTTCGTTTCTTCCAACACTTGCGATACGAGCGCGCCGAGACCGAGACCATGACGACGTCCATCAGCGCGCGCGTCTTTTTAGTCAGGAGAAGCGACGGCGTCGCGGTTCGGACGAATCGATCCCGATGCTCGACCCGCCCTACCCAAATCAGACCCCCTCCTTGGCTGTCGTTTCGGAGCTCAATCTGGGGGGGAATTTCCCCCCCAAACCGGAGAATGCGCCCCGCGCTCCGCCGTGCGATGGTCACGCGTGCGGCGGCCGACGACTCGAACTCTGGTCTCGGCCTGCTCAACTGGTTCGGTCCCGTGATCCCGCAAGGGGCGGTCGTGACCGGTGTGAAAGCGGGTTGGAAAGCGGCTTGGCAGACGATGGTCACGGAACTCGCCCCTCAGTCACGCGACGGCGAGTATCAGAGGCCCAAGTACGCCTTCGACGGAGCCATCGCCGAGGATCCAAAGGCGAAGTTCCCGTCGGTATCGGGGCGATACGTGCTGTACGTGGGCAACGCGTGCCCGTGGTGCCACAGGGTGACCCTGACCGTCGCGCTTCGCGGGCTGGAGGATCGCGTCCGCATAGTCAAGATGACCGACGACGCCGAGCGAGCATCCCGCGGCGGATGGGTGTTCGAGAGCGACAGGCCCGACCCGGTGTTTCGCGCTAAGGACCTACGCGAAGTTTACGATGCTTCATTCCAGTACGAGGGCCGGTGCACGGCGCCGCTAATGGTGGACGGCGAACGTAAGGTACCGGTTAACAACGAGAGCGCGGATATCGCCAAAATGTTGAACGACGTGGAATGGCTCGGGGGCATGAACGGGCCGAACAGATCTTCGCGGTACGACGAGGGCTCGGTGCAGCTCAGACCTCCGGAGCTCGCCAACGAAATCGACACGCTCAACGACTGGCTCTACACTAAACTGAACAACGGCGTCTACCGCTGCGGGTTCAGCACCAACCAGGCGGCGTACAACCGAGCCGCGGTGGACGTCGTGGAGGCGCTGGAGGCGTTGGAGAAGAGGCTGGGCGAGAGCCGGTTCATGTTGGGCGACAAGGTGACCGAAAGCGACGTGAGGGCGTTTCCGACGATTGTTCGCTTCGACGCCGTCTACGCGACTCTGTTCAAGTGCCAATCGCGTCGCGTCGCGGACATGCCCAACCTAAACGCGTGGATGCGGGACTTTTACCTACTTCCCGGCGTGTCCGAGACGGTGGACGTGGACGGGTACCGTACGAGTTACTTCGGTCAGCTCTTCCCGCTTAACCCAGGAGGAATCGTCCCGACGGGACCGACGGAGAGGGACCTCGGCTTAGGCGTCGACCCGGCGCGAGGAAGCCGCGCGCACTCGGACCTCTTCCACTTCAAATGAACGTGAACACACGCTTCGTTCTTACATCTGACGTACCCTTTACCAACTACTCGTACGCCTATATAGAAATCTACCTTTGCCTGTTGTGCCCGGTGACGCCCCGCTCCCAGAGCTCGAGGACCACCGATTTCCTAACCGATCCGTCGGCGACGAGCGGCGATACCCCGTGCCTCTTCTCCGACGGGAAGATCACCGCGTCGCCGCGTCGCAAGTCCACGTGCTCTGTCCGCGTTCCGTCCCCACTCCACGTCGCGAAAGTTCCTCCCCCGCCGTCGTCGATAACCTCCAGGTATATCGACATCGTCAGCACGCTCCCCGCGTCCCTGTGGTTCTCCTCGGTGACGCCGCCGCCGCTCGAGTAGACGTGGTACTCCGCCGACCGGATAAACACCGGCCTCCCGGGTAAGAGCCCCCACCCGCCTCCGCTCTCGCACAGCCCGGCGTCCGCGTCGAACGCCGAGCGCAGTAGTTTCGCGCGGACGCCCGGCGCGTCCGCGCTGAGCGCGCCCCCCGCGTGAAGGTGCGTGATTCTGTGCGTCGGTAGCGAGTGGTACGTGTCCTCCACCTCGCTCCACGTGTTCTCCCCGCCGGACTCCATCGCGTTCGCCAGCCGCATCGCCAACGCCTCCTCCGACGCGTCGTTCACCAACACGTCGTCCTTACCCGCGTCCAGCTTGGCCGCCAAAGCCTCCACCGCGCGAACGTCGTCTTCGCCGAGGACGTTCCTTATGATCGCCGGCGCCGAGTCAGCCACCGCGTCAGGGCCTCGGTCCTTTGGCACCGGTTTGGAGTTCGCCCACTCGTCCACGCTCGTGCCCTTGGGCGGGACGACGAACACGCCGTACTTGGCGTGTATCGGGTCCCTGTACACGTTCCATCCGTCGGGGTTGGCGTCGGATTCGTCGAACGCGACGCCGTCGTTGTAGTCGACGCACACGTCCAGGGACTCGACGCAGGTGACGATGGCGAAGGGCTCTGGGGATTCTGTCCACTCGCGCTTGAGCCAGGGCGACATGGCCTTGAGGCCGTGGCCGGTGATGAATAGGAGGAGCACCGAGGGTGCGGGGACGCCTTCGCCGAGCGAATCGTCCGTGCCGATGGACCCGGCGGGCATGGAGGTCATGTCGCGTAGAAACCATCGACATTTGCTCTCCACCGCGTCGCCCATGCTCGACGCGCCAGCCTCGCACCGCTCGAGGCACGGCGCGTCGATCTCCACCCCGACGCACCGACATCCGTACCTCGCGGCCGCCTCGTGCAGGATGCGTCCGTCCCCGCATCCCAGGTCCCACAGCACGCTCGAAGCGCTCAGCCTCGCCGCGGCGAAGACGTGCGGGAGCCTGCTCGCGGCGCACGGCGCGAACGGGGAGACGGACCTGGGGCCGGCGTGCGACCACGGCTCGTCCACGTACAGCTCGCTGGTCAGCACGTATCGCCTGGCGAGTTCCGACTGCTCAGCCTCGCACAGGTCCAGGCTCTCGTGGGCCGTCCCTGATGACGGGTCTTCCACCGAGGTGGCCATGTGTCGAGGTGCCGACAGGGTGCGGCGCCCCGCAATCCACTGCGGCAGCTTTTCGCCATCGATCGAGTCCGACCGAGAAAAGACCGACCAGCTCACGAAAATTCCGAAAAGCTCGACAGGAACTTTCTCCCGACTGGATCTTCGATGACATCGTAACCGCGCGAAGCGGCGGTCTGTTGACCAATGACGACAGACGACGGAGCCTGCGGTCCAATGAGCAAACAGAGTTCGGGTTTCAGAAATCCTGAAATTCGCCAAAAAGTGCCGGCCCACTGTGAATTTTCTCTCACCAGACGCGAAGGGCGCTTCGCGTGGCGCGCTCGTGACGACGGGGATGTCGTGCTGCGAGCTCGATAAGCTCGTCCTCACGGACGACGACTTGGTGGCGGCGGGCTACCGGTCACACCCTTTCGACAAGGAGGGAAACTACGTCGGGGCTCCGACGGTGCGTCCGCCCGAACAACCCCATACATAACAAGGGCGAGAAATTGGCCACCACCGAACCCTCTTCGCCGCCGCGTCACGCATCGACCGCCCGTTCAATGAATCCACCCGCGCTGACCATCGCATCATTCGTTTCCAAACTCGACAGCCCAAGGATGAGAAGGAGCGCCTCGCCGCGCTGCGCAAGAAGCTCCTGCTCGACACCAAGCCGGACAAAACCCTCGACGCGGTCACAACCATGTGCTCTGAAATCTTCAACATACCGGTAGTGCTCGTCTCCCTGCTGGACTCCCACCGACAGTGGTTCAAGTCCAGGGCGAACTTCAGCGTGACGGAGACGGGGCGGCCGGAGTCCTTCTGCGCGTGGACGCTGCTGCCCCAGGACCCAAAGGTCCTCCTCGTCACCGACGCGCGCAAAGATCCGAGATTCTCGGAAAATCCACTCGTCGTCGGCGAGCCGCACATTCGCTTCTACGCAGGCGCGCCGCTGCTGGTGGACGGGTACAAGCTCGGTACGCTGTGCCTCATAGACTTCGAGCCGCACCCCGACGGCTGGTTCGACAGCCACAAGGTGCACCAGCTGGTGTCGTGCGCCAAGCTGGTGAGCCACGAGCTGAGCAAGCCGGCGCACCAGCCTTGGCTCGGCGAGGCGATGAACGCCATCAAAGAAGGGGTGTTCCTGCTGGACTTTGCGGTGTCTCCTGGGAACCCAGACGGCACGGACTCGGGTGCACACGACACGGTGAGCACGAGCAGCATGTCCGTCGACGAGGCGGACCGCGGGATGAGCACGATGAGCCTCAAGGACTCGAGCGACGGGCACGAGTTTGACAACGGCGGCCGCGCGACTCCGACGAGCCTGAGGAACGAAGGTAACAGAATCGGGAAGCACAATTCGCACAACTCCAACAAGTCCCTCAACTCACTGTGCTCGTCCAAGGCCCAGATAAGCCTCGGCGACACCGAGGGATGCATCATCTACGCCAACAACGCGCTCAAGCGGATGACCCAGGCTAACGTCGACGACGTCGGGTTTGAGAAGTCCGTGGTGGGTAAAACGTTGGTCAGCATGTTCGGCGACGCGGTGACGCCGGAGACGAAGGCGAAGCTCTCGCAGGCGCAGGATGACCTGAGGCGGGCGGCGAAGCGACGACAGGCGGAGTGGAAGGCTGCGGTGCGCGGGTACCAGCAAGATCCCAACCCGCCGACGGAGATGCAGGTGATGGAGACGGCGCTGCGGGAGTTTCGAAATCGCGACGACGACAACGACGAGTACGACATTCGGATCGAGGTGGACGTGCATCTTCACAACCACGAGGACCCGCGCCGCGTGGTGCTGTCGATGACGCACTTACCGATGGACAAGGCGGGGTTCCAGCACATGGTCGTGCTCGTCACCGCGCGGGACATGACGGACGAGTTCCAGAGCAAGTTGCAGATGAAGGAGGCCAAGGAGAAGAGCGAGGCGATGGTCCTCGCCAAGTCCTCGTTCCTGGCGAACATGAGCCACGAGATTCGCACCCCACTCAACGCCATCATCGCGGGCAGCGAGCTGCTGTCGCACATCCCGGACCTCACCGCGGAGCAGCGCGAGCTCACGGACATGGTCATCAGGACGTCGCACACCTTACTCGCGCTCGTCTCCGACGTGCTGGACTTTTCCAAGATTGAAGCCGAAAAGTTGGCGCTCAACGTCAAGCCCTTCTCGATCGAGTCGTGCATCGACCTGTCGCTGGAGATGCAGAGCATCAAGGCGAACAACAAGCAGCTCGTGCTCAACTACTGCATCGCGCCGAACGTACCCCAACGGCTGCTCGGCGACGACATGAGAATCCGCCAGATTGTCACCAACCTCATATCCAACGCGGTCAAATTCACGCCGAAGGGTTCCGTCGAGCTGAAGATTCGCGCCATCGCGCCTGGCGAGGACGTGTCTCGCGCGCTGTCCGACGTGAAACACGCGGACGACGTCTGGGACCTCGTCACCGGCGACGCCAACGGCTCGCCCCAGGCGCCTTCCGACGGCGAGTCGGTCACGCTGCTCTTCGAGGTGACCGACACCGGCATCGGCATCCCGCCCGACGACCAAGCGGAACTCTTCACCGCGTTTCACCAGATTAACTCCTCGCGAACCAGGGTACAGCAAGGTACCGGACTCGGTCTCGCCATCTGCCTCAAGCTGGTGCACCTCATGCAGGGCGACATGAGTTTAATCTCTCAAGGTGTCCACTGCGGCTCTCGGTTCGCGTTCACGGCGAAGTTGGGCAGGGAGGCTCAGGCTTCGCCGTCGTTGAGCGCGCTGCCCTCGGCGCCGCTTTTGGGGCGGAACATCCTGGTGGTGAGCACGTGCGAGTCGTTCGTTCGCAACGCCAAATCGTTAGCCGTGAGCGCGGGGTTACTCCCCGTGGTGCTCACCGACGATCAGACCAGGAACTTACTCAAGGGGAACGAAGGATGGGGCGACGCGGTGGGCATCCTGATCGATCGCGAGTTCATGCCCAAGGGCGCGGTGCTATCGCCGCACCTGCGCGAGGAGTTCAGCGCGATGTTCAACTCGGAGACGGCGCCGGTCGAGGGCGGCGCCAAGCTGTTGGGGCTGAAGGACAAGCACGTGCTGGACGAAGCCAACGGGAAGTACTTCGACAGCTGCAGCGAGTTCATCAACATGCTCAACGTGTCCGTCATGCAGCACACGCGCGCGTACGAGTCCTCGCAGCAGCGTTTGACCTGCCCCGACACCATGACGCCCAACACGAAGGGCCGGCGCATCTCCAGCGACGCCATCACGGCGCCCGCGCCGTCGGTGATGGTGCTCACGTTTTCATCCGCGTGCGTGCTGAGCGAGCGCGTGATCGTCAACGCTAAGCCCCTCATCACCCGTAACTTCACGTACTGGATAACCGACATCGCCGACAAGTGGATGCTGCCCAAGGGGGCGGAGAAGCCCAAGAGCAAGCCGGGGATTCGGCGATCGCCGTCCACCGTCGGACTCACCAGCGCGGAACGGATCGAGTTCCAGAAGCAATCCACCTTGTTCGAGCTGGAACCCGACGCGAAGGCGCAGGTGCGGGTGTTGATCGCGGAGGATAACCTGATGAACCAGAAGGTTGCGGTGAAGCTGCTGCACTCGGTGGGTTTCAGGGCGGCTGTCGTGAACAACGGGAAGGAGGCGCTCGACTTGTTCGTGGAGAAGGCGGACGCGGGCGAGTCGTTCGATCTCATCCTGATGGACCTGCAGATGCCGGTCATGGACGGGCTGCAGGCGACGAGGGAGATTTTCGGGCACGTGCTGGCGAGACCCGGGTTGGCGAGGCCGCACATCGTCGCGCTCACCGCGGATGTGGCCGAGTCGGTGGTGGAGGAGTGCAGGGCGTGCCAGATGCACGGGTTCATCGCCAAGCCGATCAAGCGGGAGAAGCTGAACATGCTGATGGAGAAGATCACGATGTGGGTGATGGAGGGACGGCGAGAGTACGTGATGGACGCCGAGAGTTGGAACTATAGCTGATTAACTCTTAGTGGATGCGATGTATTTTACACAAAAGGACTCATCGCGTCGGTTCGTTCACCCCAGCAGCCGCATGAGACCGAGGCTCAGTGCGCCGAAGGACATGATCGTACCGACGGCGTACTTGATGACGTCATTCTTCGCCGCCTCGATCGTGGTGCGCATCGCCGCCATCTCCCTGTCCAACCTCGCCTCGGACTGCGCCATCTTGCCATCCTGCGCGGTGAGATCGTCTCGAATCCGTCCCCTCTCGAGGTTAAGATCGAGCTTCTGGCTCGAAGATACCTTCTCGTGGGTGTACCGCAGCTCCGCTCGTAGCTTCTCGCACTCCGCGAGGACCATGTCGGCCATGTGCTTTGAGTTCGCGGCAGCCTCCCTGTGCCGCGACCCGATGTCTTGCTTGAACTCCCTCAGTTCGCTGAGTTGCCCGAGGATGTGCCTCTCCAAGTCGGACTTGGTGGCGAGCGGCTCGACGGAGGACTTGGTCACCGCGAGGGTGGCCCGCGTGATGGCCTCCGCCTGCTGCGCGCTGAAGCCCGCGCGCTCGAACCCGCGGAGCAACTCGAGCGTGTCGATGACCAGGACGGACGACGGGACGGGCGACGGGAGGAGAGACGCCCTCGACGCGGCCTTCTCGAGCAGGGGTGCCTGGGCCACCGTCTCGCTCTCGGCCGCGTGCCCGCGGATCCTCGCCTCCGCCGCGGTGGAACCCGTCACCGGGGACGGCGCGGGGGCGGGCGGCTTGCTGGCGGCCTGCTCAGCCTGCTCGGCCTGCTTGTCCACAGCCTGGGCGGCGTTCGCTGCCAACAACCCGTTGTTGGACGAAATTGGCCGCGCGGGCTGGACCCACGAGCCGAGGTGCGCGGGCAGCGTCGCCCCGGGCTGATGATATCGCGCGGTCGCGAGGTGTTCGTTCGCACGAAGAGCGGAAAAGACGCGGGAAAGCGCTCGTCGCGACGCCATGGCGGTCGCGATACGTGCTCTCGGGCAATGAACTACAAGTATCTCGCCAGCGTGGACGCGTTTTACCTGAACTGCACTTTTTGGCAGTTGGGCGCTCGACTCGCTGACACACGCGCCAGCGCCCAGAGAGTGCCCGCGGACGATGGCGACGATGCTCCTCCAAACACATTCGCCGTGGGTGACATCGCATCGCGCCGTCGCGCCCCACGCTCGGGGATTGAAAGGCATCGCCGGCGCGCGCGTTTCGCTCTCCGGCGGGGTTAACCGCCGACGCGTCGGGGCGATGCAAATCGTGGCGGCCGCCGAGTGGCCGGGGATGAAACGGGAGAAGACAGCCGCGGACAAGGGCAGGGAAACCTCGGAGCGCAAGCCCCGAACCAAGGCTGGCGGTCGCGGCGCGAAGAGAGGCGGTCGAGGCGGCGGACGGGGCGGACGGGGCGGACGGGGCGGACGGGGCGGCGGCTCCAAGGCCCAATCGCCACCGCCAAAGAAGAAGGACCTCACCGCCGACGGCTCCTCCGCGTGGCGCATCTTCGACGTCAAGCTCCCGCTGGAGACGGACCCCGGTAAGGACAGCTTCGAGGTCACCGACGCCCTACGCGACGAGGCGTGCAAGGCCCTCGGCCTGCCCGTCGGACGCTCCAGGGAGGACGGCACGCACTTACTCAAAGACGGCGAAACGTACGGTGTCCGGGTGGTCCGGAAGTCGTGCGACGCTCGCAAAGTCGGCGACGTGGGGTTCTCGTACGTTCTAGACGTGGACGACGTGTGCGTCGACAGCGCCACGGTCGCGGGCGGGTCCATCAAGAAGCTGGACATCCGGCCGAAACCGAAGAAGCTCGAGCGGGTGCGACGCGACTGGGACGACGAAGTCGCCCTCGACTTTGACTCGGACTCGCCCCTTCTAGAAGCTCCGAATACCCCTTCTAGAAGCTCCACGGATGACGACGAACGGGTCGTGGTCGTGGGTCTCGGCCCCGCGGGGCTCTTTGCGGCACTCGCGCTGACGGAGGCTGGGGTCCCGGTGACGGTGCTGGAGCGCGGGCAACCGGTTGAAAGCCGCGGTCGCGACATCGGCGCCCTCTTCGCGCGCCGCGTGCTCGACGCGGACAGCAACCTGTGCTACGGCGAGGGCGGCGCGGGGACCTGGTCGGACGGTAAGCTCACCACGCGCATCGGACGGAACAGCGATGACGTGCGCGTGGTTTTGAAGTCGCTGGTGGCGTTCGGGGCGCCGCCGGAGATTCTGGTGACGGGTAAGCCGCACCTGGGCACCGACAGGCTCGTTCGCGTGCTCCGCAACGCCCGGGAGTATTTAGTGAGCAAGGGTGCGGAGATACGGTTCGGTTGCACCGTGGACCAGATCCTGTTCGAGAACACCGAAGATGTCGGCGATGGGAGGGTTAAAAGAGCGTGCGGTGTGGTGGTTCGGCAGAACGGTTCCGAGACGCCCGAACGTCTAGAGTCGAACGCGGTGATTCTCGCCTCTGGTCACTCGGCTCGGAACCTGATGGAACACTTACTGACGGACGGCATCGAGCTCAAGTACCAGCCGTTCGCGGCCGGGTTCAGGATCGAACACCCGCAGGTGCTGCTCAACGAACTCCAGTACGGCGAGGACCTCGCGCCGCTGGCGTCCAAGGGCAAAGGGCCGCTCCCCGTCGCCGACTACAGACTCGCGCACCAGTGTAAGTCAACCGGCGAAGTCTCCGACGTCCCCGGCGCGGAGTATACTCAGCGCGCGTGCTACTCGTTCTGCATGTGCCCCGGCGGCCAGATCGTACCCACGAGCACGGTCCCCACGGAGCTGTGCGTGAACGGCATGTCCTTCTCCAAGCGCGGCAGCCGGTGGGCCAACAGCGGCTTGGTGTCGACGATCACGGAGTCGGACGCGGCGCCGTTTTGCACCGCGCCCGGCCGCGAGGCGTTGGCGGGGCTAGACTTCCAGCGGCACATCGAGCGTAAGGCTTCCGAGATGGGCGGCGGGGACCTGACCGTGCCGGTGCAGACCGCGCCCGACTTCATCGAGGGCAAGGCGACTTTAGTGTCGGATTTACCGACGTCGTCGTACCGGCTCGGGGTGGTCCCCGCTCGGCTGGACCTTCTGTACCCGCCCGCCGTGACCGACGCCGTGCGCGAGTCCCTCATCGCGTTCGATAGGAAGATGCCCGGGTTCGCGGGCCCCAGCGCCTTGCTCCACGCGCCCGAGGCGAGGACGAGCAGCCCCGTCCGCGTGGTGAGGGATACGGAGAGTTACCAGAGCGCCACCGCGGCGGGTCTCTTCCCGGTGGGCGAGGGCGCGGGGTACGCGGGAGGGATCGTGAGCGCCGCGGTGGACGGTCTGCTGGCGGCTGGACGGGTCGGGGCGTTCGTGGGTGGGGTTTAGGGTTAGGAGTCGTGTAACAGTTGAACGAGTTACCTCAAGAGTTTGCCTCTTTTCAGTTTGCGCTTTTTCTGTCCTGGCGTTATCCAGCGCGGCGTTCATTCCATGACGGCGCGGATGGTGGTGCTCGCGCTAGGGCTGCCCGGCTCGCTAGGCCGACGGGTGGCACGCGGGGAGATGCGCGCGACGGTACGGGGCACCGGGTCGCGCCTAGTAGCTTCGGTCGCCACTCTCGCGCGCGTCGCCCAGGGTTTTACCGGGCGCCGACTCTCCGCCGCTCGTCTCGCGCATCACTCCGGACGGGGACGCGTCGCGCGGTCCTTCTCCGCCGCGACCGCCGCCGTGGACGACGACGACGCATCGAACACAAACGCGAAAGCCGCCGCCTCGAGATCTTGCCCGGGCGCCAAGGCTCCGGTGGAGGAGACCGTGGACGTCGGGACGCGCGGCGACGTCGGCGGGATCCAATGGGCGTCCGAGCGAATCCTGGCGCTGGACGCCGCGTCACCCGGCTGGTGGACACCGCCCGCTCCCTACGGCGTCGCGCCGACCCCCGCGCTCTCCTCCAAGCGCGACATCGGGCCGCCCGGGAGGTACGCGGACGGCGCGTGGTGGCGCGGGAACGTGCCGCCGTCTCTCCATCCCAAACCGACCCCGCCGCAGCTCCTCTCCGTCGCGCCCATGATGGACTACACCACCGCGCACTTCAGGCACCTCTGCCGCCTGCTGTCCTCCCACACGTGGCTGTACACCGAGATGGAGGTTGACCAGACCTTGGTGCACACGGACCACCCGAGGCTGGACAGGTACCTCGACTTTCCGACTGCGACGCATCCCAGCGTGTTACAGTTGGGAGGATCCGACCCAGAAGTGATGGCGAGGGCGACGGCGGTGGCGGCGCCGTACGGCTACGACGAGATCAACCTCAACTGCGGGTGCCCCTCGCCGAAGGTGGCGGGGAAAGGTGCCTTCGGCGCCGCGCTCATGCTGGAGCCGCATCTCGTGCGGGAAATCGTGTGCGCGATGAGGGAGAACAGCGGCGGCGCGCCCGTGACGGTGAAGTGCCGCATCGGCGTGGACGACTACGACTCGTACGACGACCTGTGCAATTTCGTGGAGATTGTGTCGTCGGCGATGAACCCGACGGCCGTGGATGGAAGGCCGCTGTTTGCCATACACGCCAGGAAGGCGATACTCGGCGGTTTGTCTCCGGCGGAGAACAGAACCGTGCCTCCTCTCCGGTACGAGTGGGCGTACGCGCTCGCCCGGGACTTCCCGGAGGTTGGGTTCGTCGTGAACGGCGGGATAGACACGCTGCGCGAGGCTGCGGACATCGCGGACGGGGTTGGGGTGCCCGAGGGCGGGGGCAGGCTGGTCGGGACGATGATCGGCAGGGCGGTTCACGCGGATCCTTGGGGGGTTTTATCCGACGCCGACGTGCGTGTCTTCGGCTCGGAGAGTAACCCACGGACGTCCAGGCGTGATCTGTTGGTCGAGTACGTCAAGTACTGCGACGCGACGCACGGGCGGTTCGGGACGACGAAGGATGGGTACTCGGTGCCGAGCATTCGGCACCTCATGCACCCTCTGCAGAATTTGTTCTTGGGCGAGCCCAACGCGAAGGTGTGGCGGCGGAAGGTTGACGAGGCGCTCAAGCACGACGCGAGGAACCCGGACGTGACGGTGGGGATGATCCTTGAGCGGACGCTGGGGGTGCTGTCGGACGAGACGCTGGACGCGCCGCCCGGGGACAGGAGCACGAGCGCCAGGCACGGTTTGAAGAAGAGCGGGGTGACGCTCGGGGAGCTGCCGCCGATGCCAACGCGGACCGTGCTGGTCCCGACGGGCAGATAGCAAATTCGCGTGAGTATGTAACATGTTATTAAAGTACAGCTGTGCTGCGCGCGCGTGCCCGGCTCCGGGCGCATATACAAGTATTCGGGCACTAATACGACGTGCCCCCCGCGGTCTTCCAGCTTGGAAAAAAGAATTGACGGAGAAAAAATTAACACACGATTCGTGTTCAGACGACTCTCGGGCGCTTGACCTGGAACACCGGCACGTCCCCCAGCGGTCGCTTGATCGAGTCCGAATCCTTCAGGCCCGCCCAGCACTCCATCGCGGCTTTGGTCCTGGACAGCGAGAGGGACACCTCGGCGGTGCTGAAGTCCTCAAAGTCCTCTGCGTCGATTCCGTTTGTCGTCTCCTCCTCGTGCGCGCTATCCGTCGTCACCGTCTCGGCCTCGTCGGACTCGTCCCCTCCGGACGCGATGAGCGCGTTGAGCTTGCGGAACCTGGCCTCCGTCTTAGCGATGAGCTCCGTGAGAACTTCGGTGCTGTAGAACGGCTGCTGCAGGACGCTGACGAGGAATGGCGAACGAAGCGAGAGGTTGGAGCGCTTGTCGTGCTTCTTCAGGATCTTCACCAGCGCGGTGTAGTTGAGGCTGACCCAGTGCTCCATCAGGACGAGCTCGCCGTGGAAATCTGCGAGCGCGCGGCACGCGGCGCGGCACCTCTCCATCGTGAACCTCGGCGCCCTCGTCCCGTCCCTGTTCACCACCCGCCGGTACGCCGCCTCGAGCTTGGTCTCCTTCATCACGAAGTCCTCCTCGGCGGAGATGAAGAATCTGTTGAACTTTTGCAGCTCGGCGTTGAGCGTCTTGAGGAACAGCCTCTGTTCGTCGGTCAGCTTACGCTTCTCCCCGGGCCTGATGATCCCATCCTCGTTCGTCTTGTGCTCCGGGATGGCCTTGAGGCACTTCTTCAGCGTCTTGTAGCACAGGAACTGCGAAGGAGACGGCATCCGTGAGAAAGGAATAATATTTCATGCGTTTTATGCGCGGCTGCGTACCTGATCGCTGACGCTGGGGTGAGTCGCGGCGATGATCTCGGTGAACTTCTGGCCGAACTTCATAGCACTGGCCTCACTTGGCTATGCCGGGCTCGATAGCCGGCGCAGGGTGCGACGACGGCGCCGCTCGCAATGGCACGCGCTGGCCGGTCGCACAAAAAGCAGAAAAGGAATAACATCTATCAGACGACTAATTTGGCAGTCAGGCAAGTTCGAGCACACGCATTTGGTTAGAAACGAACCTCGAAACTCGAATTACACGAGAAATGAAACATCATCCACACAGATAACGTTGCAGAAAATCACGCGAATATCAGTTTTGATCACTTGGGCCCCAGTCGTCCCGCGCACCTTGTTCAGCGAGGAGACACAAACACGACAGCCGTTCGTAGTCATCACGTGCACTATATAATACCTATGTCGCTAATACCTCCTACGCCCTCGCCAAGATGGGTGCCCTGTCGTCCGGGCCCAGCGTCAACGCCTTCTCCAGGTCAACCACGCCGGTTATCCCGACGGTACCTCCGCGGTGATACATCGCGACAGCCTCCTCTAACTCCTCGACGCTCGCCGCCTTAACCCGTAGACCCATACCCTCCAGCGCCCCGTCCATCCGTGTCGACATCGTGTTCCTGTGCGGCAGGAACTTGCTCAGCGGTGCGAGGAAATCGGAGTGTGACCTGTTGGCGCGGTACCTCGGCTGTTTCGCCGGGTTTGACAGGTACTTCATCGTCTCCTCCCTAAAGTCCCACAGGAAGCTGGTGTGGTGCAGCCACCTGTCTTTCGATATGCTCTGCGCGTTCCCTCCCACCTTGCGCTCGTCGACGACGTAATCGTTCTCCCGCAGTCGCCACCCTGGGACGTCCGCGAATATCCCGTGCGGCGAACCTCCGTACAGCGCACCGGTCCAGTCCATGATTTGCCGCGGGAACAGCGGTAGGTTGGGCACCGCGGCGGCGTTCATGACCAGGGTGACGAACAGCGTGTCCCGATCGACGATCACGGTGCCGCCGCCGGAGAAGCGCTTGATGACCCGCACGCCGTCGTCCCGAGCCGCTCGCACGTCCACGAGCTGGTGCGGCTTGCCCGAGATGCCGAGCACCACCGCCCGATCCGGGGTGCCGTCGTTGAGCAGGCACCAGTTACCCGCGCCGGGGCTTCGGAGGAGCTTCTCCTCGAGCCTGAGCTGGCGCAGAATGCACAGGCCGGATGTGCGCACCACCCGCACGAGGTTCGCGGGCTGAGACGCGGACATCTCACCACCCAGAGAGCGCCCTCCGCTCTGATCGCGTGAGCCGAGATATTTTTTAGAAATAACAGAAGCTAAACTCAGTTCTCGTGTATTACAGTATGCGGTGTATTATGCAACCGGCGACGTGACCACCGACCGTTTCTTGCTCCGGTCCGAGTACGGCACCAAGGTCACGTCCCTCTGGTTCTTGTACCCCTCGATCTTCGGTTTTGGGTTCGCCTCGATCCCGTTCGCGGCGGCGATCGTCTCGAGGTAGTCCTCGTACTCGCCCTCCTTTTTGAGAAAATGCGGCGTCACCAGAGCGACGTTCTGCATGGCCCTCGAGTTGACCAGCCTGAGCCACGCGGCTCTTGCGTCCGCGTACTCCTCCAGCGCGATCTTCCCGCTGTGTAGCAGCCTGAAGTCTATGTGCCTCCGGCCCTCCAGCAGTTTGTAGGCACCCTCGAAATAGCACTGGTCCTTCGCGTAGGACTTGTGCTCAGACGTATCCGTCAAGCCGCGCTTGCATCGGTAGCACTGCTGCCAACGCTTCTGCAGGTCGGACACGTACGGCTCCAGGGCTTCGAAGAGCTGCGTGAACCCCATCTGGGATCCCTGCCACCTAGTCCAGTAGCTCAGCGCCGGGCCGTTGAGCAGCTTCACCTTGGCGCTCATGTGCGTGTTGAGCGTGGCGAGTCCCTCCTCCGTCACGAGGTGCTCGCGAGGCGTCACCTTTCGCGACCGCGGGAAGTTGTTGAAGGACCGGCTGCCCCCGGCCGCACCCGCGGCGAAGGACCCGCGGAGGTACGGCGCGGTCGCCAGGTCGTTGATCGAGCACGTGAAGTGCGTCCCGATCTCGTGGTCCAGAAGGCCCTGCACCCACAGCGCCCGCGAGTACTTCTTCCCGGGTTGCTTCGGCAAATTCAGCGTTCCCTCGCAGCTCTTCCGCCCGCGCGCCATCGTCATCGACGCCACCGCGAGGTTCTCGTGCCAACGTATCGTCACCTTGTCACCGATCCCGTGCGAGTCCAGGTACTCGTTCACGCACTTGCCCATGTCCCGCGCGCCCCCCGCCATCGGCTCGCCCCACACCGCCTGCTCGAACCGTTCGTCCTGTTTCGCGCCGTCGCCGTGCCGAGCCCGTTTTTCATCCATGATTCGTTGCGCGTGCCCGATCAAGTCGTCCCGCGGCACGCCGTAGTCGTCCATAGCCTTGAGCGCGGACTCGGGATCCGCGTACTGGAACGTGGGATCCGCGGGGGGCGGGTTGTTCTTGGCGCGTTTTCTTCGACCCTCGTCGTACGCGATCCACGCCGCCAAAAACTTTTCCTTCTCAGCCTGCGCGTTGATCGGGGTGATGTCGCCGTACGCAACCTTGGGCCGGAGGCGCGTCGCCGTCTCCCGCTTCTTCATCAAATCCGCGCTGAACTTCGAGGCGTTCTCCCGGTGTTTCTTGAGGTCCCTGTGCGCGAACGTCTCGCGAAGCTGCGCGGCGCCCATAGTCGCAAACTTTTTTCCCTCCACCGCGTTCCACTCCACTCCGCCCTCCTCGAACACCTTGGCGAGCGACGGCGGCGGGGATTTCCTGGGTATAGGCGGCGGTGAGCTGAACGACGTGTTTGTGGAACCCGGGCCGGACACGGGCCGGCGCCTTTTCGCCTTCTCCGCAGCCTCCCTCTCCTTCTTCTCCTTCTCGGCGGCTTGTCTCGTCGCCACTCGCTTCGCCGCGAGTTCGTGCGGTTTAAGCGCCTCCAGCTTGGCGGGCATCGCCGGGGTGGCGTCCTCGTCCTCGGAGACGATCTCCGCGACCGGGCAGTCGTCGTCGTCGCTGTCGGTGGCGGCCTCGGCGGACACCTCCGTTGACCGTGAGGAGGACGCGTCTGAGGGTGAATTCGACGACGAGTAATTGGTATCCTGCGACGAGTCGTCGCTGGTGTACGTCGTCCCGCCGGACTTTGCGGACGCCGGGGTGGTGGCTCGCGACGACGCGGGTTTCCTCGCGGCGCCCGCGGGTCCCCGCGAGGCCGGCGCGCCCCTCGCGCTGCCGGTCGGCCTCGCCAGCCTGTCCCAACAGGTCTCCCCGGGAGTCACCGAGTCGAGCTCCCGTGTCGGTCTCGCGCTGCCCACCGCGCGTCGACGCGGCGCGGGGGGCTTGGACGCGGGGCTCAGCGGGGCCTGCTTGTCGCGCGCGTGTTTGGGACGTCGCGCATCGGCCGTGGCATCGTCTGTGAAGGGGCGGTCAGAGGGGCGGTCGTGTGGGCGGTCAGAGGGGCGAACGATCCCGGGCGGATCCCACCAAAATTGGGCACAAATGGACGATTCTCATCAGACGAGTCGGAGACGCACCTATGGGCGATGAGTCGGGCGATGTCTTACCGATCGCCCCGGGCCGCGGACGCGCGGGTGACGACGAACCCTTCCTCTGGGTCACCATTCCCTCGGCTCGGCTCCGGGAGCTATGTCGTCGGCCGCGTTGGATTGGATTGCCAAACAGACAACTTTTTGGCAATGCTGAGTGTGAGCAAATGAGATGAGCGAGCATTTGGTGGGACGCGGGTGGCAAAATCGACACCTTTCCGGACTGAAACGCAGTGGTGCGGGAACAGAAAAATCGAGAAAAAGATCTTCCGCACGGGCCAAACCGTGAAAGACCCTCCATTTTGACGAAGCGGAAGCCGTCAATGCCAAACATATCGCCGGTTCGATTTGGCGTGGTCCGCGGGCCACAGCCCGGGGCGCCATCAGGGACGATCGCGACCGTAAATAGCGACCGTACAAAACGACCGCATGGCCGTCTAGGAGACGATACGACCGTCGCCGAGCTCCCTAGCGCAGTCGCGGAGGACGGATTGGACGCTCGATCGGCGGACGATGAGACCGCCCGATCGCAGGCTGTCGCCCGAGCCCGAGCCCGAGCAGCGGGTGACACGGGCCCGCGCGCGTGACGATCACGGCGCGTCCGAGCCGGCTTTGAAGACCAGTGACCCTACGCGGCCTGCGGCGAGCGTTCCTTCGCCTGGGGACGGCCACGAAGATGCCGCCCCGGACGGCCACGAAGATGCCATCGCCACCTTACGGAAATCTGGCGGCACTTCGATCCAACGCGGCGGTGGGCGGGCGGCTGTGGGCGCGACGTCGGAGTTCTCCGACTGAGCCGTGTACCTCGCGGCGTGCGCGTGCGCGGCGGTTGGCGCGTGGCGCGGCCTCGCCGCCGCCCGTGACGCGCAAGCCGCCGTCGACCTCGAGGAGGGCGTGTGGATCGATCCGGGTCCAACGTTAACAACAACGAAGGTTCGAGGCTGGCGGCGAAGGAGGCGAGGATCGCGCTCGACGCCATCCTAAACCTGGCCGCCGCGCGCGACCCCGACGACGCCGACTTTTATGCATCCACCGTCGCGGAGGCGTTCGATCCGGGCGTGGACGGTCCGGGGTACTGGATGGATTCGCCCGCGCTGGTGGACGCGGATGAGGCGGCCATGGAAACGGAGGTGAGGTCACCGACCGTTCGACTCGTCGCCGTCGCGTCGCCCGACAGGAGCAGGTTGGGCGTTGGCGGCGGTGGCGTCCACACGTCGTCCACGGGCGTGGACCCGAGGGAGACCGCGGCACACCTGGCGGGCACAACACGGTGCCACATGGAGGTTGTCCGCGGCGGCGGCGGCGACGGCTCCCGGCCGGAGGGCGCGGCGGGTCAGATCCTGGTGGAGATCACCGCGGATATGGACCGGCTCGACCTCCCGGTCGCGCCCGGGACTCTGCCGCGGGTCGGCGCGGCATTTGACTCCGCCGCCGCCGCCGCCGCCACGTTGGCTCGAGCTCGACTTTAGCTCATGTTGGTCGCGGCGGACGCGATCAAGGGCGACCTTCCCAGGGTGCAGACCGGCCGGGGTATCGCGACGCCGCCGCCGCCGCTGGACGTCCAGTCCGCGGACGGGAGCGACCCGAAGATGATCCGGTCGCTGTGCCGGGCGGTGTGCTGGCAGAGTCTGCTGTTGGAGGGGGTTGAGATTAAAGCCGACTTGGGCGGGGGCGAATCTAGATGTTGCGAGCTCTCCGCGGATGCGACGCGCGGGTTGCACAGGCTGTTCAGCGCGCGTGAGCTGACGTGGATGTTGCACCTGCAGCGGCAGGGTGAGGTCAACGCCATCGCCGCGGGCGCGAGGGGTCACGACTGACGATACAGAACCGGGCGGGCGCGGAGACGTTGAAAATAAGAAAACGAACCCGTCTCACGAAAATTTCTCACACTGTTGTACACCCCTGTTTAATATAAACGGGCTCTTTCTTTCACGCCGCCTTCGCCGCGGCGGACTCCCGCTCCGCCCGCTTCACTCGTGTGTACGCGTACACCCCGCCCAGCGCCACCGCCGTCCCAATCGCGTTCACCGGGGACACCTGTGAACAAAACACGATGTCAATGCAATTGCCCATATGAAAATAAAAATGAACTCACCGCGTTTTTGAAGAATAAAACGGAAAATGAGATGACCACGACGCGCTTCACGCAGTTGCCCACGCTGTGCGTCACCGGCGAGACTCGCGCTAAGATCATGTACGAAATTTGCTGGTACATGTGGAAACAAGCGCCCGCGATCATCGCTTTCTGAATGATCACCGCCGGTGTCAAGGCGCCGCCGCTCTGCGCCGCGTACGCCGCGATGGCGCCGGGGGTGAATCGAACCTGTTGAATAAACACAAAGTTTGTATGGGCAAACAGATAGAGAACAAAAAAAGAAACTCACCCCCTCGAGAATCACGGCGGCGGGTAACGTGAGCGCGAAGCTCAAGAGCGTGATGATCGAAAATAGATCGATGTTGTCCATCGGTATCGCCGGGCACGCGTTCGCGCACCCGTCTCCGCCGATGAGCTTCTTGGAGAGCACGTTCCGCGACTGAAACGTGACGTTGCTTCCCTGTAAACAACAAAACACGCCGTCATTCTAATTGCCAATACGAAAATAAAAAGAAACTCACCATGGCGGCGAGGAACCCGGGCCAGTTAAACGACGCTTCCGTGACGGACGCCGCGGCGACGCCGCCGACGATGGGTACCAACGTCGCGATCACCGCGGCGGAGGGAACATCGCCTAAAAACAGCGACGATAAGAGTACGCTGAAGAACGGCTCCATCGCTTTGATCGTGTGCGTGAACGAAACCGCGACTTTCCCGAGGCTCACGTTCGTCAGCACGTTGCCCAGCGTGTGCACGATGGCGAGCGGTGCGATAGCCTTGAGCGACTCCATCGTAAGTGAGTCTTTGTTTAGTCTGTGTATACCCGTGATTTGCAACAACGCCATGAAGGCGACGCCGGCGGCGAACTGCCACAGCGTCGACGTGAGCGGGAACGGATACGCGCCCAACACTTGCTTGTTGCAAATGTTGAAGACGATGTTGCACGCGTACCAGCCGGCGAAGAGGACGCCGAGGATGAGCGTCTTGACGGGGACGGGGGACCGCTCCGACGTGACCGCGGCGGTGGCGGTAGCGGCGGAGGCGGCGGCGGTGGGGCGTCGCGCGTGCGCCCGCGCGCTCGTGGGGAAGAGCGGACGAGTGTTGAGCGATATGAACGCGGGAGTCTTCGTCGTTTCCCGCGAAATCCAACACGCGGGGATACAAGCGCGCGCCCTGAAAATGGCGCGCGGGGGGGACGGCACGCGACCGCGGGGGCTGGCGCGGGTCGATACGAGCGGTGCGAGCAGCGCGGGCGACATTTTCGGTCTCGAGGGTGGCCGGGGTGTGATGCTCGGCACGTTATGCTCGGCAACCCAAAACGTGCGTTGTTGTTATCCATTGAAAACGTTTGTCATGGTCCACTTTACACGCGGGTGTCGTCTCCACTGTGATGACAAGTTGAACGCGGACCCGAATCTCTTTTTCCCCGCCGCTACTTTTTGCTTTTTTAGGATCTTTTTCCCACCTTTTTTTAGGATCCTCCCGATCTGAAGAATCCCTCTCACCCTAAGGCTCTCCCTCACTCTCCGAGACACCGCACACGCAGCACATACCATGTCTGCCGCCACCTCCGCCATCACCGCGCGTCCCGTCCTCGCGGGCAAGCGCGTCCGCTCCGCCAAGACCGTCAGGTGCGTCCCGCGCATAATGAACAAAAAAAAGATATTTTTGTGGCGCTCGTCTCCACGAAACGACGCTGCAGGATCCCGGCGTTCAACCCGCGCGTCTTCATCCGTTACGCCCCGGCGTTTGGTTTAAAGCTGACAGCCACGAACCCCAAAACGCCATCCACAGGTGCACCGCCCGCGTCTCCACCACGACCCGCGCCGCCAAGGACCCCATCGTCAACGCGCTCTCCGATGTTCTTCCCGCCTCTGAGCAGGGGGAGAAGATCCGCGTGGGCATCAACGGGTTCGGTCGCATCGGCCGCCTCGTCATGCGCGCCTCCCTCGCCCGCGACGACATCGAGGTCGTCGCCGTGAACGACCCCTTCGTCACCGCCGACTACATGGCCTACATGTTCAAGTACGACACGGTACGCACCACGACGAAACAGACGGACCCCCCAATCTCCCGAACCAATTGTCAACAAACCCAAAAAAGCGCGCCGCTTTCTTGGCTGAAAATATCCCAATGTTGGAGCATCGACTGACCCATTCGTCCCGACCCCTTACTCATCCCCTCGAACGTACAGGTCCACGGCCAGTTCTCCGGCGACGCCAAGTTCAACAAGACTGACTGCAGCGCCGAGGAATGCCCGATGGGCTTCATGGTCAACGGCAAGGAGGTTGCCGTCTTTGCCGAGCGCGACCCCGCTCAGATCCCGTGGGGCGCCAACGACGTTGACTTCGTGGTGGAGTCCACCGGCGTGTTCACCTCCCTGGAAGGTGCGCAGAAGCACATCGACGCCGGCGCCAAGAAGGTTGTCATCTCCGCACCCTCCGGCGATGCCCCCATGTTCGTCATGGGCGTCAACTCGGAGGAATACAACGACTCACTCGACATCGTCTCCAACGCGTCGTGCACCACCAACTGCCTCGCGCCACTCGCCAAGGTGAGTTTCTTTTTATTTCCGTATTTCTTTTTATTTACGTATGGGCAATTTTTATGACGTCGTGTTTTGTTTACAGATCATCGACGACAACTACGGCATCGTCGAAGGTCTGATGACCACGGTGCACGCCACCACCGCGACGCAGAAGACCGTGGACGGCCCGTCCATGAAGGACTGGCGCGGCGGGCGCGGTGCCGGCGCCAACATCATCCCGTCCAGCACCGGCGCCGCGAAAGCCGTCGGCAAGGTTCTCCCCGCGCTCAACGGGAAACTCACCGGCATGGCGTTCCGCGTGCCCACCCAGGACGTCTCCGTTGTGGACCTGACTGTGCGCATCGAGAAGGGCGCGTCGTACGAGGAGATCTGCGCCACCATCGAGGAGGCGTCCAAGAACGGCGGCCTCAAGGGCATCATGGGATACACCGAAGACGCGGTTGTCTCCGCCGACTTCATCGGCGACGACCGATCGTCCATCTTCGACGCAACCGCCGGCATCTCGCTGTCGCCCAACTTTGTCAAGCTCGTGAGCTGGTACGACAACGAGTGGGGGTACTCCAACAGGGTCGTCGACCTCATCGCGCACATGCACTCCAAGATGCCCGCCAAGGTTGCTAAGTGAGGCGGCGCGCGCTAAGCTAAGTGTACAGAGAGAAGCGCGCGAGTGTGGAGCAGCCCTCTGACACTCCTCTGACCACATACAACCAGCAGATTTAATTTTTTATATACGCGAGAAATCCACAAAATTTGCCTTCGCGTCACACGCGATTCGGTTAGACTAGAGAATCAGAATATCGTATGCTGACCAACTTTTCGATCGAGCGTATGAGTATTCATCATCGTGGTTTAGCTCACGAATTTTTTTTGAATCTAGGGCATCGAGCCGCCGACGGTGCGAACCACACGGCGGCACTCGGACGCGCCTCGGCGGACGCGTCGACGTTCACGATGGACGTCATGGACCCCACCACCGACCCGGTTCCCGTCATCGCCACGCTCCCGATGGGCGGCGGCGCGGTGACCGGCCCGGGCGCCGGCGTGCTGCACGTGCAGTGGGGGATTGGCAACGAGCTGCGCGTATCGCGCGTGCGTGGGACCGAGCCTGGGACCGCCGCGGCCACTTCTGTGGACGAATCGGAGGAGGTATCGAGCGGAGCCGCGTACGTTGTGCAGTGGTGAGTCACCGCCCGGGCCGTGAACGATACGCGCGCCAGATCTCCCATCCTCGCGCCCTTTTTTCCACCCAACCATCGGAAAAACACTCGGGGCGACGGGCGCGGTGAAAACCCCGCGGGGGGCGCCTCCCGACCCCGCCCGCGTCGTTTTTTCGCCCGCGTCGCGACATATCGCCCGAGCAAACATCCACGCGCGTCAACGCCCCGCCCCGGTCTCCCCCTCCGCCCCCGCGGCCTCGATCACCCGAACCCCGAACCCCCCCGACTGACCACTGATCCTCACCCGCCGCCCCGACTCGCAGGGGATGCGTCACCGGCGCGCACGAGGAGCTCGCGCAGGAGACCCTCCCGCATTTCGAGCAGATGCGCGAACGCATCGGCCTCGCCGCCCACCGCGGCGAGGGCCCCGACGGCGTGGCGGCGGCATCCGTAGACGCCGCGTCCCGATTCGCGCGATCCGTCGGCGACGCTCTGACCCGCAAGGTTGAGGCGCTCGAGTCCATCGCCGCGGACGTTGGGACACGAACCGCGGACCTTGAGCATATGTCACTGGCGCGCGCCGCGTGGGAGCTCGCGTCCATGTACTTTGTGGAACCCGGCGACGGCACAGGGGTGGTGACGGAGCGGCTGGTTGAATGGTACCGGCGTAACGGCGCCGCGCTCAACTTTGGCGGACCCGGCGCGTTACCCGTGCGGCTCCGATCGCTCATCGACGGCGTCGCGGACGCTGGCGACCGGCCGGAGAGCGCGCCCATGTTCTGGGAGTGCCTCGCGGGTTTGGTGGCGATGGGGTGGTCGGACGCCGCGGCGGACCTGGTCGCGTTGCACTCGTGCTGGGCGGAGTGGCGGCAAGGCATGGCCGCCGCTAAGCCCGCCGCGGAACTCTTGGAGGCGTGCGTGGCGCTCATCAGGACCGCGCCGCGCATGGCGACCGCGGAGGACGCTGGGGCGGGCACCAACGACTCCTACCCGGCGTCCGTCGCGACGTCTGTGCCGCAGTTCATGGCGTTCAGGGAGGCGTGGAGCCGACAGGTGAGGGACGTGTTGAACGACGGCGCCCTCTTCGACGCCGTCACCGACGCGCACACCTCAGAGGGCGCGCGCGCCACGCTGGAGGTGCTCGCGGGCGAGACCACCGCGCTGGCTCGCGCGTGCGAGGGCGGCTGGCTCGAGCTCATGGTGGCGTCCGCGCGTCATTCGTATCCGACGCTTCGAGCGGGTGAGCACGCGGGGTTGATGTCACAGTGCGTCGGCGTCGCCGGTCCGGGAACATCCCCGGAGCTTGACGAGTTACTTGGCGCGATCATCTCCGTGGACACCGAGCGTACCGCGGCGGTGTGCGCCAAGTACTTCTCCCCGTGGTTCATCGCGCACCTGAGCGAGATGCTCGTGGCGGCGGCTGGGCAGGGGTACCTGGTGGGCGCGACGGGTGGTGACGCCCTCGGGGCGCCGTCGGTCCTCCGCGCTCCCGCGCCGCAGATGGCCGGGTCGACGACCGCGGAGTCGCACATGATGAACTACTGCGCGTCACTCGCCACGCGGTCGACGACGAGGCGACTCGCGCTGAGGTACCTGCCGCACTGCGCGACGAGAGGCGCGGGGGTTGCGGCGCGTATTTTACGGAAAGAGTGCCCGCCGCCCGGTTCGCTGATCGATCCGAACGCGGAGCATGCGGACCCGGACGTCGCGTTCGCCAAGACGTTGGGGGCGCTGGAGGCGTGCCGCGGCGCCGGGCTGGTGGATGCGACGCTCGGCGTGGCGCGGTCCGCCGCCGCGGACGCGAGGGCCCGGGGCGACCAGGAAGGCGCCGTCGCGTGGTTGCACAGAGCCGGGGACGTCCGCGGGGTGGCGGCGTTGGCGCTGGAGCAGCTCCCCACCGCGCACCAGGCGTCCACCGACCCGTCCGACGCGGCCGCTACCTTGGTACGCCTCGCCGCGGGGCACCCGGGCGCGGAGGCGGGGCTGAACGCGGGCGGCGACGCAGCCGCCGTCGCCGACGGCGAGTGGCGTTCAGTCGGCGCCATCGCCGCGGCGGGACCGGCGGGGTTCCTCGACGCGCTCGCCGCGCTCCGCGGCGCGCTCACGGAGCTCGTGCGCGCGGGTACCACTGAACGCGACGCCGCGGGTGCCAAGCGTGTCGTGGGAAGTGCGCAGGTTGCTGCCGCGGCGAGGCGCGCGGGTGGATCTTTGGTGGCGCTCGTGGGCCACTCCGCCGGTCAGGCGCATCTGTGGACCGAGGCGTTGTTCCACGCGGTTCCGTTGCTGGAGGGTGCGCACGTGGCGTTGACGCCGAAGGAGATCCAGCTGTGTATGACGAGGCTCGAGCAGGTGAGCGGCGCCGGCGTGGGCACGAAGGGTGACCTGGCCGTCGCGGATGACGAGGGCGTGACGAACGAGTTTGATTTGCGCGCGGCGGCGGCGAGAACCGCGCTGGCGAGGGCGTACGCGCGCGCGTGCGTGACGGGGGCGGGGGGGAGTCGCGGGATCGGCGTGCGATGAACCCGACACGTCCGAGGAGGTGTCGCGAAAGCGTTTCGGGTTTCGTAACGCACCCCACGACGAGCGAAGCGGTGGCGAAGGAGGGGGAACGAGGTTTCGGTCGGAGTTTTCGCGGGAAGTCGTCAGCCAGGTAGCAGATCTTTCTTTTCTCCTGACTAATTGCTATGGCACACACGAAATTGACACGAAAGGCGTTTCTTGCGATCTCGCAATCTCCGAAAGCGTTCCCCTCGCTCGTTGCCGTCGCGAACTCCGAAAATTCGGAAATCGTATGTAAACTTAGTCACGTAAAATTCACAAAATCCAAGTCTTGCATCGATCTCGGTCACGAATTTTAGCCGTTCTCCGATACGAATTTCCAGTTTACAATTCGAAAATCGAAGCTTGGACCGTTTACGACTCTCGAAAAGTCGTAGAGCTGCGACTGATTTTCCCTCACCCAGTCCTCACTAAAACTTTTTGCTGCAGCGAAAAAGCCGTGACGGGTGCATCGCCTCGGTCACTCCGCTTGTGCGTCGACACGGCCGTCGTCGCCACTTAGCAGCTAAGCGTGGCGGAGGAGACACCCGCGTAGTCCATCTGCGGATAGATACACGCGTATAACGAGGTGCGTGCGCATCTGATACCCCATTCCCGGCTGACGGTTCGAGGAGCGGAAAATCATCCGCTTAGCCGTGTGGGAACGAGCAGGGGACTCACCGCGCTTCTCCCCCTCCCGTTCACTCGACGCAGGCGCCATGAACGAGAACGCCAGGCGGTCCACGGGCGATATCAACACTCGGAGTGAGAAAGGTGAGTCGTGTGTCCCATCGCGAGCTCCCCGTAGACGTCGCGTGCCATCGAATACGCGCGCGGACCCAAGGGGGTACCGCGGAATCCACACGAGATTTCCCAATCTAACGCTTTCACACGGTAACCCGCACCTCGCAGTCATGGCCGGTCGTGTTCCGCTCGGGGGAGCTGCCAGCCGCCGCGCCCTCGGCGATATCGGCAACACCAACGCTACTGGCCAGGGTGGCCTTCGCAGCGGCAAGGAAGCTGTCAAGTAAGTCGCCCAACCCTCACCGCGCGCCTTCCGCCCGTCCCATCTGGTCGCGCAAATCTTAGGGCTAGATTTCGCTGGGCTCCTCCGAGCCCAACGGGGGACCGAAAAATCAGCCGGTGACTCACCCAACCTTTCCCACCCAATCCGCAGGGAGAATGCGTCCGAGTCCCTCAGCGACATGTCCACGCTCCTCAACAACTTCCGCGAGAAGACCTCGCGCGCTGGCCTGGTGCGTTCACCCCCCGCAGTCCGATCTCGGCCCCCGCCGCTTTCCCGTCATGGGTTTGCGCAAGAGATTTTTGCTTCCCCCCACCCACCACCCGCGGGCTCGCCCTACTCGTCGCGTCGCGGCCGGGCGGTGCGACATCGCGATACCGCGCGATGACCGCCGATTTACGTACCTTCTCGTCTCCCAATCTCACCCGTTCTGACGCGTCATGGCCTCCCGTTTCGACTCAATCAGGGTGGTGTCACCAAGTGGGGTCGCACCTCGCAGCGAACGAGCCAGTACAAGCCCCGCGACATCTCCAATGCGACTGGCGGTACCATGACCACCCGCACGGGAGAGCCCGCCACCAAGCGCGAGAGCTACACCGCCTACATCCAGGGTCGCGCCGCGAAGGTGAGTTCACGACCCGAAACCCCGACCGCTGCCTCGGTGCACCCGACCGCCGCGCGTCTCCCCAGACCGAAAAATAAACTTAGAACCCCTCACGCCGCGAATCTCGCGGCGGGCGCCCGCCCGACTTGCCGCTCACCCCCGCCCTTTACCCCCTTCTTTCAACAGGAGATGCCCGACATCGACGCCCTGGACCGCGAGAACCCTCTCGCCGTCACGGAGTACGTCAACGACATCTTCAGCTACTGGTTCCGCGTCGAGGTGCGTCGCCCGACCAGTCACCGCTTTGTCCGCCGAGTGAGAGGGCGATGGCTCAGCTGTCGCCGGTTGTTTTGAATCGATCGCGCGCCCCGAGCGCCCGGCGGCGCCCAACTCCCGGCGATGCCGATCGCCATTCGTCGAGTGCCTCGAGGGACTCCCCGAGAGCGGACACGTGCCCCTCTTCGCTCCTCGGTTGACCTCAACCGTTTCGATTGGACCGCGTCGCTGACCATTTATTCCTCACTCCTCTGTTTCGCAGCCCGACACTCAGGTTGCGGCCAACTACATGGGCATCCAGACGGACATCAACGACAAGATGCGCGCCATCCTGATCGATTGGCTCGTCGAAGTGCACCTGAAGTTCAAGCTCATGCCGGAGACGCTCTTCCTCACCCACAACCTCATCGATCGCTTCCTCGCCAAGAAGGTTGTGACCAGGAAGAACCTCCAGGTGCGCGCCGACCAAACGATCAATTTTACCCAAAATCTTTCGCACCCGCGTCGCCCTCCCTCGCCCTCGTGACCGCTCGACTGACGTCGTGATCCCTGTTTTAATATCAACAGCTGGTTGGTGTGACTGCGATGCTCCTCGCGTCCAAGTACGAGGAGATCTGGGCGCCGGAGGTTCGCGACTTTGTGTACATCTCCGACAAGGCGTACACCCGCGAGCAGATCCTGAGCATGGAGAAGGACATGCTCAACCAACTGGGCTTCCACCTGACCGTGCCCACCCCGTACCAGTTCATGTCGCGCTTCTTCAAGGCTGCCAACGCCGACAAGCAGTTCCAGCTCCTCGCCTCGTTCATCGTCGAGAGCTCGCTGCCCGACTACAGCATGCTGAAGTACCCGGGTTCCCTCCTTGCCGCGTCGGCTGTGTACGTGGCGATGAAGACTCTCGGCAAGGGTGAGTGGAACGAAGTGATGGAGGCGCACACGAGGTACACCGAGGCGGAGATCAGGCCGTGCGCCAACGCCATGGCGCGCCTGCAGCGCAAGTCCTCTTCCGCGTCCCTCTCGGCGGTGCACAAGAAGTACAGCAACCCCAAGTTTATGGAGGTTGCCAGGCTTCCCGCGCCCGCCGGCTTGGGCGAGGACTAAGCGAGGACTAAGGAGTTGAGCGTATTACGGTGATTTGGAGGAGTAAGGACACGTTGTTGAGGAGACGATGGTACTCTCCCCGGGGGAAGGGTCCCGGGAGTGGGGGGAGGTATCGTCTCGACGCGCTGTCCGGAGGTGGGGGTGGGAAAACGGGAATCGGGGTTTTTCGGGAAAACGTTGACGAACTTATGCGGAGGTGAACAATTTGGCGCCGGCGGGCCTCCTGTACTATACAGAACGAAAAGCACCACCAGTGTCGTCACGGCTAGTTGACTATGCTTGATATGAATAACGACGGCAGATCATTTCATGCTGAATCAGTATCGTCATCCTCGTAAAGACCACGGCGAAAGTACACGTCGTGCGGGTCCGACGAACGGCCGGGAATCTTTGGAAAATGTTCATACCGCGGAATAGCGCCGACGACTGGCCCGCTCGCCGCGTACCCAACCTCCGCCCGGACCCTCTCAACCTCCCGTTCCATGTCGATCTTTGCAAGCTGCCTGTCGTACACCCTATGTATCCTCGCGTCGTGCCTCGCGTTCGTAGCCACGGCTTTGTGCATCGCATCGATGCCGGCGTACGTGTGGTACCCGAGGGGCGCACACGAGGCGGCGGCATCCGTCACTGCCGCCGCAAAGTCCCCCCGCGCCCGCTCATCCTCCACGAGCGCCCGACGCAGCCGCATGCTCAGCTCGATCTGCACGCTGACCAAACCGAGCGCGCACCCTTGCTGCGAGAGCGTGAGCCGCCCGTCGGGCCTACGCCCGGTCAGCACCGGGCGCGCGTTGACGGTGAACGCGGGAAGGTCAAAGTCGCCCGCCTTTTCCCTCCGCAACCGCCACCGCTTGAACACGTCGTTCAACGCCCGCTCCATCTCCGCGCGAAGGCGACCGGCTCCACTCGCGTCGAGCGCCTCGAGCGCGCCGAAACCGAGGTCACAGTCCCCGTCGCCGATCTGCGCGCTCGTCTCGGCGCCGTCCGGGTCACGTCGGCCGTGCACGTCGACGTGCAACGACCCGCGCTGTCGTCTCGCGAGCAACCTCGTCCACGGGGATTTTGATTTCCAGGAATTTGCGTGATCGTCATCAACGCAGTTCGGGTCTGCGAGTGCGGGGTTCGGGGCGCGGAACAGCCTGCTCCGCGTCCGCTCCGACTCGCACCACGTCATGGACGCCCCGCCGGTCGTCTTGGCGAACGCGCACGCCAGGAACGTGGTCCATCCCTCGGGATAGTGCGTCTCCCATTCGTTTTCATCATTCGTCTCTAAACCTCCACCCACGATTTTCCGGCGTAGGAAAACTCCGTGCGGAGCCGTGAATAAGGACCCTTCCCCGTGCAACACCGCGCCTTTATCTCCCCTCAGCTCGATCGCCGCGAGCTCACCGAGGTCTGCACACTCGTGCTCGGGCAGGCGCGATGCGGTGGACAGCGCGCCGTCCGCTCGAAGCGATAGCCTTCGCAGCTGATGCGGCGTCGTCAGTTCCGCGTTGTGCAGACGCTCGGCGATGTCAGACGCGTGGACTCCGCGGAGCTCCGACGATGTGGCGCGTCTCTCCGCGAGGGTCGACGCGTACACCGCGATGGACGCCGCGGGGTGCATGTCCTCGACGTCGGCGTCCACGTCGTCGCCCCCGGTCGCCGCCGCTAGGTCGCGCAGCGCGGCGGTGCGCATGGGGGGATGCTTTTTGGACTTGACCAGCAGGGCGTTCAGCACGCACGGTCCTCCGAGGTGGTGGTGATACTCGGGTTGTGTGCCGAGGTTCGCGCCCTCGACGCGCGGGTCGTACGGCGCGGCGATGGCGTGACGCAGCTGGCGCACGTTCGTGATGTCCAGGGTCTTGAGCGAAGGCGCCAGGCGGGTGTAGTCCTTGCCCTGTCGTCACACGCGTCGGGGGTGGGCGTTTTGAGTTCTCGGAAGAGGTGATGGTTCGGGGGTGTTCGATTCGGAGTCGGATATCGACGGGTGGTCGGGGTTTGTGGGGACGTGAATGCGCACCAGGACTCGCTGGATGAACGCGAGGAATTCATCGCGCTGATACGACTCCATACCGCCCGCCGCCTCGGCGCGACCCAACGGAGTGGCCGTCGCGAAAATATCGATTGCCAAAAATATCGTCCCGTCATGTTTGAAACCGCACTCACGCATCATCTCACACCGCGCGCCGTTGGGCGAGTTTGTCTGGAGATGTCGACTCCCGAGGTGTCCGCGGACACAGAGAGTGACGGATCGTTCGTCATCCGGGTCATACTCCCCGGCGTCGAGTCCAAGAAGGAGGTGGACGCCGCGGTCGTGGACGAGCCAAAAGATGGCACGTCCCGCCTGGAGATCACCGTCCCGTCCAAGTACGAGCTCTCGCACCCGCTCCCGTTCGCCGTCCCGGACTGGATGGCGTACGGCGTCAAGTTCGCGAAGAAGACGTCGACGCTGTGCGTGACGTTCGAACGCATCGACGAAACGCGCGTCCCGGGGCTGGAACACTTCAACGACAACGACGCCCTGTACCTCGCGCAGCATCCCACCAAAGGACGACACGTCCGCGCGAGGCGTGAAATCGAACCCGGGGAGACGATCCTCACGTGCGAACCCTTCGTGCACGTGGTGCACGACCGGCGCGCGGGCGATCACTGCGCGGGGTGCTTCAAGGATCTATCGAGAGGTAGGGAGTGCGTCGAGTGCGGGGAGTTCTGTGGGGTCAAATACTGCGACGAAGACTGCCGCGCCGCCGACACATCGCACGTCGCCGAGTGTTCCATGGTGCGAACGAACGCCGGCACGGGCGCGGACCTACGCGGAGTGCGAATGTGCCTGCGAATGATCCACAAACGGGCGGATGAACCCACGCGCTTCGCCAAAGTGATGGCCGCGCTTCGGTGCGAGAAGAAATCGGTATCGGCGGCGGCGACGAAACTTGCGGCGGCGGTGCG
>Ga0257106_1000215_pt1 | contig 36168 bp, 19 predicted proteins | sample LP_taG_3_FD_190177 | JGI IMG/M metagenome (GOLD analysis project Ga0257106, IMG submission 190177) | Marine microbial communities from Northeast Subartic Pacific Ocean, Canada - LP_J_2011_P26_10m | ecosystem: Environmental > Aquatic > Marine > Oceanic | place: Canada: Northeast Subartic Pacific...
ATAGTCGTGGATCCATTCTCGTGAATAATTTTGTGTGTCGTATCAGAGTGACCGACTGTAGAAAGTAAATCCCGAATAGTCTCGTTGTAAATCTCCACGTACGACGCTTTCAGTGTATAAGACCAACTACGAGAGGTGGAATTTTTAAAAACAAACTCGTATTTATTATTCGAAGCAAAGTACACAAAGGCCAAAGGGAAGAATAAGAATATTTCAGCGAAGGATAAAAAAGAGAGAGGGGTGGACCTTTGTCGTAACAAATACAGTTTATATTACAGCGCCTTCGACCAATCGAATTTCTCGTACATCGAGAGAAACTCCCGTTTTTCTTTTTCCAATATGCCAGGCGCCAACGTTTTCTTTGAAGAAGAAGAATTTTTTTCCAAAAGACCACCCAAGACTTCGCGACCAAAATCTCGATTCCAACGAGACTCGTCGTCGATCGCGTGTAAGTAGCCTCCGCTCATGTTGAACTCAACGACGAAATAAGGGAAGTTTTCTGGGATGCTAGTCTTCAAATTTTTTGGTGGTTTCATCTCCAAGCATTTTTTGGAGTTGTGTTGAGACCACTCTGACTCTGACTCGTCCATAGCTTTTTTGAAATACATGCGAGCTTTCGCCATCAAATTCGACTGCAAGGGAATACATTCCACGACAGCATGAAATCTATTCGAAGGCGAATTGAGATGCATAGCCGTTTCGATAAAGCAGCATTCTTTTCCTTGCGCGACAAACATTTTCACCAAACACTTTCTAAAGTTTCGAATCTCTTCCCAGACGTCTTCGTCAACCTGTCTCGTGCTACACGCGTGCGCTTTGGGTACAATCACGCAATGACCAGGCACAAGTCTTCCCACCGGTGGTAGCATCAAAAAGGTATGGTAGCCGTGCGCTATCTGCATGTTTCGAGGCATATTCTCAGAGTCTTCGCAGAACAAACATCTCGACTGAACGCGTGTACTCTGCTTGAAGTCTCGAATCGATTCTTGCTTTGCTTTTTGCTGTTGCTTTGCAAGACTCATTTTTATTCTTCTGTTTTCGTACATTTCAATTCCTATATCGTGATCGTATTCATCATCGACGTTCATATCTGATTCCTTATACTTCTTTTTCCTAGCAATGTTGTCTGCCGCGTTTGCATCGTAATTCTCGTACAATTTATCGCCGCCATGTTTTTCCTGCGCAACCAGATCTCGAAGCGAAGCATCGTCGTTTCGGTAATATCGCACTTTTTCACCGCTTCGATTTCCATCGTACATTTGCGTCTGCTTTGGCTTTTTAAATTCGCGGCGATTCACATCGTCGTGTTCCATTTCAAGCGATGTAGGCTTACCAAAGACCCCGGGCATTCCTCGGCCGTCTTCAGTCACAAGAGGCAAACTGACGTTTTCTTCCTCCTTTCCCTTCGCAGCTCCTTTTTTGCCGCCGGCTAAACGCATGCGTAGCATTTGAGCTGCAGACAGGTTCTTGAAAGATGGGAGATTTGAACGAACATCGTCCGTGTTGGTAAACGCACTCGTGTTTCCCTCTACTTCTCGTGATGGTTTTCGTTCCTCCTGTTGTTGGTTTTGTTTTTGTTCTTTTTGTTGGTGTCGTTTCTGTTCGTCAAAGGAGTCCATAAAGGAACCGTCCGAGGAGAAAGCGTTGAATGATGCTGGCATATTCTTGCTCTCATCAGCGGCTCGATTATGATGAGTGCTAGCCTCTCGAAGCGAAGATTTAATGAGCGCATCGTCGTCGTCGTCGTCGTCGTGGATCCTCTTCACTCCTCCTCTTCTGCCATCCGCCCCTTTTCTTTCATACTTTGCGTGCAAGTGTGACCTGCCGTGCGCAGCTTTTTCTCCTATCCCTGATACGAGTTGACGAACGGACCCGAAACGATTTTGTACTTCTTCCTCGAGATTTCGGCCCTCTTTTACCGCCCTCTCTTTCGCTCTTCTCAACGCTTTCAATCGCCAACTAGCGCCGCCGTCGCCGACCCCAACCGGTTCTCCATCGTCTCGCGCACTTTTTCCTGCCAACTCGCGCGAAGCGCACACTTCTCGAACGCGCTCTTCCTCGCGTTCTCGCTCGATTTGAGTCTTGCTCTTGGTGTCTTTTTTAGTCGCGTCCGAAGAGAGAAGAGCTTTAGCTAAGAAGCCATCTTTGTCTTCTTCCTTTTCTACTTCTCTGGACGATAAAAGTGCATCCGCTATTTTGTTTTCAAAAACTCCTTTCGTAGACGACTGCAAATTTCCAGAAACACGTTTTACTTCGCCTTCGTCCGAGTCTTCTGAGTCCGCGCTTTCGTCGTCATCGTCGTCGTCGTCGTCGTCGTCATCCTCTTCCACCTTCTTCTTCTCTTTGTTCCTCTTCTTCTTCTCTTTCTCTTTGTTCTTCTTCTTCTTCTTCTTCTCCTTCTTGGAGATTTTTCTTCTTTCAACGTCTGCGTCTTCTTTCGAGACTATCTGTATAGAAGAAAGCATGGAGAAGACGAAGAAGAATAAGAAGAATTTTAATAACAAAGAATACGAAGAGCGCACGCGGCGTTTTCTCTTTCTCTTTCTTTCTCTCTCTCTCTTTCTCTGAAGTGTGTGTGTGTGTGAGAGAGAGAGAGATAAAGAGCCTGTATTGTTTTGATGAGGAATGTGATGAAATAATTTTCTTTTCTCCTCAAAACCACACACAAAACTTTGTCGTTTTATTTAAGAATATCAAATACAATCACTTCAGCGGCGGCGAAGAGAAGAGAAGAGAAGAGAAGAGAAGAGAAGAGAAGAGAAGAGAAGAGAAGAGAAGATGAACATCGAGGAACTCGTCGGTTTAGTCCAAAAGGCAGTCAACGAAGACGAGAACGAAAACGAGGAAAGAGCGGTGGACATTTTAACGCAATTGGAGTCGACGCCGATCGAGGCGTTCGATTTCACGAGCGCAAAGTTTGCGGCGTGTGGGAAATCAATCAGCGCTTTACGGAAAAAGGCAAAGAGCGAATTGGTGAAAAGAAAAGCGAAGGAATGCAAAGACGCGTGGACGAAGATTATTGTCTCGAAGAGCATCAACGGCACTGATTCTAAAACGCCGCCTCAGAAGAAAACTAATAAAACAACGACGGAGACGACGACGACGACGACGGCCCCTAAAAGCGACACAAACATAGAAGAAAAGAAGAAGGAAAAAGGGGAGGAGAAGGTGGAGGAGGGAAGAAACACGACTACAGAAAATGACGAAAAGAGTGCGCTCGAGCAAGTGCAACGCACCATCGCAAGTAAAATAGAGCAAACGAACAACGCGACTCGTGATCGTTCCCGCGACGTCATCGCGTACGGCTTAGCCTTAGCGCATTGCGAAGGGAACTGCGAAGATATCTCCGTAACTTCTCTGGCGCGAATTGTGGAAGAAGTTGAAGACGCCATGAGTGAAAAATGGAAAGACTTAGGTAAAGAGTACAAAGCAAAGTTGCGACAACTGGCGTTCAACATGAAGGATCCCAAAAATCCAGATTTGAGGAGAGCGATTGCAAAGAGAGAGATTGACGCGACAACTTTGATCGATTTATCGAGCGAAGAGTTAGGTTCAGATGAACGACGCGCGGCGAATCAGTCTATTCGAGAGCACGCAGAAGCAGAAGCCGTGAGGGGCCAAAGGAAAGAGGCTTCAACGACGGCGTTCAAGTGCGGCAAATGCGGACAAAGAGCCTGTACTTTCTATCAGTTGCAAACGAGGTCGGCGGATGAACCGATGACCACGTTTGTCACGTGCGTCAATTGCGAGAATAGGTGGAAGTTTTGTTAGTACCCGTAGTGTTAATTTAAAATTTATTTCTAGTACCATGTCACATTATCACATCATCCGTATTAATATAATCGGCTGGCGTTGCGGGAGAGGTCGTTATATTGTTTTCAACCGCATCAAAATCGTCCACATCAATCATCCCATAGTCACGAAGAAGAAGAAGACGTTGACGATGGAGACAGAATCGATGCCATCGACGGCATCAGCGGTGCCGGAAAAAGAACGAGAGAAGGAAAAAGAAGATAAAGAAGATGAAAGAGATAAAGAAGGGGAGGCGTTCGCGCTCCTCTCCCATCGGCAACGAAAGAAGATGAAGCGAATGCTTTTTAACAGAGCGGAAAAACTTTCGCGAAAGGAGAAGGAAAAGACGGAACGAAAGTCAAACAGATTAAAAAGAAAAGGAGAGATTAACGAAATGTTATTGAACATGTCCACAGACGAGCGAGAAGCGTGGCGGAAAGAAGCCTTTCGAAAGAAGAACGAAAAGCTAAAAGAAGTACAAAAGAAGGAGAAAGAGATGAAGGAGAAGTTTGCAAAGGCGAAACAGAACATAGTTATCGATTTAGATTTTGACGACATCATGACACCGGCGGAAAAGCAGTCGATGGTGAAGCAGATGCGAATTTGTTACGCGGTGAATAAGAAAGCAAAGATATCGACGCGATTACACTTGACGAGTATGAACGGAAAAGGTACTTCTCGCGATTTGCGAGAGAAGATAGACGGTTTTGAAAACTGGCAAGGAATTTATACGCACGATAACTCTCTTCCGTTTGAAATTGAACGACGAGGGATAACTGACAACGAAGCGAGTATATTCTTCAAACGCAAAAAGGATTTAGTCTATCTTACCGCCGACTCGCCGTTTGAAATTTCAACTCTCAACGAAAACGATATATACATCATAGGCGGGTTCATCGATCGAAATAGACACAAGATGAAAACGTTAAACAAAGCCGAAGCGCTTGGGATTCGACACGCGAGGCTTCCTATAAACGACTTTCCTCAAATGAAGAGTTCCTCTGTGTTAACCGTGAACCAGTGCTTCGAAATTTTAGTCACGCAGCTCGAAATGAACGACTGGAAGCAAACAATCGAACGCAGCGTACCGCAACGCAAAATTGCAGCAGCGGCAAAGGAAAAATTAGCAGAAGCTCCGAAGACGACGACGGCATCAAAGATACCGATCAATGTAGATAAAGCAGTAGTAGATGGTTTCACCGATTACGGCGAATTATCTGATTAATAGAAATACACTAAAATTTAAAAGTCACATGCCTCCTTCACCAGTCGCTAGCTCTGAGACTCCCCATCTTCTAAGTAAATATTGGATGAAATTTGCCTTCGACTTTCAAGATGGACAACGCGATGAGAACGATTAGCATGAAAACGAGCGCGGCTAAACAACACCCAAGCGAGAAGTTGCTCTTACCGATGCGTTCAAACAATCGTCGCGCCGAGGATGCTATTCTCTTTAAATTTCCAGCCGTGTGTTCGACGTCGTCGTCAAAGTCATCCAATAAGCGCGTGTGTAAATCTAACTCCTCACCGACTGCTATGGCTATATGTTTCGTTCTCGTGACGTGGTTAGACAAATCCGTCAACTCTTCGTCCTGTTCTCGCAACAATTGGTGCTGAAACTGCAAGAGCGTCGTCGCTTCTTCTTCTTCTTCGTTCGGCTGTAAAACGGACGCTCTGCTCTTTATCGTCGTCGTCGTCACCGCTCGCGCAATTGAACCTGGCGTAGCTTTTAATTTGAGTAACGTGGCTTCGCCACGCACTCGCAACTGCTCAATCGTCGCACTTCTGCTTCTTATTACCATCGCGGTCGTAATATCTTCGCCACTTGCTGTTGCTGTTGTTGATGATGCAGAGGACAACTCGCTCAACTTAGCTGCAAACGTGGTGAGTTTTCGCCGACCTTCGGCCGTTAATCTGTTGTTGTTGTTTTTACCATCGTTACTACTACTAATACTACTGCTGCTACTCCTATTGCTGCTTCTATAACGCCCACTTTCTTGCGCTCTTTTCCTCTCCTCCTTTCTCGTCGTCGTCGTCGTCGTCGTCGTCGTCGTGGGTACTCCTTCTAAAAAAATTGCATCTCGTTCGTTCACTTTCTCTTCCGCTTCTCTTAAAAGCTGTTCCAACTCGTCGATTCGATTTTGCCACGCTGCTTCCCTCATTCTTATTCTTCTTTTCGTTCGTTGACTTCGGTTCGTTCGCGTTCGTTGACTTTGAAAGACAAAAGAGAGAACAAAAGAGAGACCAAAAGAGAGAACAAAGATGGGTGGAGGGAAAGGGGATTTAGTTTTTGTGTGCCTTTTTGGTGGTTTTTGTGTGCCTTTTTCTCTTTTTTTCCCTGTCTGAATATTCCCCGCACTTGTTTCTCTTTCTCTCACACTCTCTCTCTTTCTCTCTGCGATGGAAACAACAACAACAAGAACAACAACGGGGATGAAAAAAAGCGCCACCATCTCCGTCCTTCAATCGCTCCGTCTCGCTCTGTTTCAAATCTTCTATCGCATCTTTCTCGAATACTTGGTCGAGAAGAATTTGGTTCCCGATTTCATTCTTCGGGCCGGCATTCGGTACAACTTGCGAACGAAATGTTTAGGACGCTTTAAATCGAACGAAGATGAGTTGCAGTATGAAATGGATTTCATCCGAGGATTAAAAACCAAAGCCGTGGCGGTAGAGACGAATTTAGCGAACGAGCAACACTACGAAGTCCCGACGGAGTTATATTTGCACTGTCTCGGCTCAAAGCTCAAATATAGTTGCTGTTTGTACGAGTTGTCGTCGACGTCGAGGAGGACTTTAAACGAAGCCGAGGTGAAGATGATGGAGCTTTATTGCGAACGGGGCGAGTTTAAAGACGGTCAGGAGGTTTTAGAGTTAGGTTGCGGATGGGGTTCTTTATCGCTCTTCTTGGCGGAAAAATATCCAAACTCGCGAATAACCGCCGTGTCAAATAGTAAGACGCAGAAAGAGTTCATCGACTTGCGCGCTCGAGAGAGAAACATTACAAACTTGCAAATCATTACGCAAGATTTGAACGTTTTCAAGCCACCTTTAGGGAAAAATTCGTACGATAGAATCGTATCCATAGAATGTTTTGAGCACATGAAGAATTACGAGGTGTTGTTTGGTCGATGCGAACAGTGGCTGAAATCCGGCGGAGAAGCGAAGATGTTTTTACACATTTTCGCGCACAAAACGTATCCGTTCCACTTTATCGCAGAGAACGAGTCGGATTGGATGAGTAAATATTTCTTTTCCGGCGGAACGATGCCGAGCGAACGCATGTTTGCGTATTTCACGACGAATAAGTTGCATTTGAAAACGCAGTGGCGAGTAAACGGTAAGCACTACAGTAAGACGTGCGAGGACTGGTTGAGAAAATTTGATACGAACAGAAAAGCAGTCGAACCAATCATCGCTCAAACGTACGGTAAAGATCTAACGACGAAATGGTACGTGTATTGGAGACTGTTTTTCCTGTCGTGTTCGGAGTTGTTCAACTATTCAGACGGGAACGAATGGTTCGTCAGCCACTATTTATTTGAAAAGTGTTAATAGCGCTGTGTTAGCGGCGACATTTTAAACTAAACTCTCATGAACAAACTGACTAATCCTTTGAGGTATCCTATGATTTCGCTCGCGCCTAACTTAGAACTTCCGTACACTCTGTCCACGAAAGAAATCGGGACTTCGGCAACTTTAAAGCCTCCTCTTTTCGCTCGAACTATAATTTCCATCTGGAAAACGTACCCCACGGACTGCATCGAGCTCACAAGCGCCTGAAAAGTCGTTTTCCGGTACAATCGGAAAGATCCAGTCAAATCGGACACGCCCGGGTTCAACAACACGTGCGCTAAATAGTTTGCGACTCGGGAAGTCAACTTTCTCCTCGTATCCCAACCGTACACTCCGCACTCCTGCTCTTTGATTTTGCTTTTACGACTTGATTTAGTACTGCTACTGTTATTCGTTATTCTAGATGATATTGTTGTTGTTGTTGTTGTTGTTGTTGATGTTGATGATGATGACGACGTCGACGACGCTAAATATCTCGTCCCGGTGACGACGTCGTAGTCTCCCTCCTCTTGTTTTCGTATAAATTCAGGAATCGCTTTCGGATTGTGCGACAAATCCGCATCCATGAGAATCACAAACTCACCTCTCGCAAACTGTAAACCGTGAATATATGCCGATCCTAAACCTAATTTCCCTTTCCTCGGTTTCAGACGCAAAATGTCCCGATATTTTTCAATCTTTTGTAACTTTTGAATGGTTTGTTGCGTTTGGTCTTGCGAGTTGTCGTCCACGACGATGACTTCGTACGACGGAGACGACGACGGGGATATTTTTCTTCCTTCCTTCCTTTTTGTTCCCTCCTCCATCGCTTCGACGATGAGGGCGAGAAGCATGGCGATGTTTAGCTCTTCGTTGTACGTCGGAACGATGATTGAATATTTAACAGTATCGCCGCCACCGTTTGCTTTCCTCGTTGTTGTTGTCCTCGTCGACATCGCCTTGGTGCCTCTCCTTTTTTTTCTTTCTCCGATTGGTTTGTTTCCTCACTGTGTGGCGAAAATTTTTCCCGCCAAAATTTTGAAAAGACTCGTAGTTTTGAACGAAAATCGTAGATAGAGAAAACGAAAAAATCCAGAGTTTCTGTCTATAAAGTTAAACGAGAGACGCAGAAGACGTCACACAACACGCGCACTCCGCACGCGAGAAAATCAAAATGACCACCTGTCCTCGACACATTGCGTGCTCTTCATCTTCTTCTGTCCTCATGAAAACGACGACGACGAGAACGACGACGACGACGACGAGAACGAGGACGTTTTCTCCGTCTTCGAACAAAATTTCTGTGGCTCCCAGTCGTCCTCCTCGTTCAAATCAATCCACCTTTTCGACGAGAAGAACGAGGAGAGGAGATTTGAAAATCAACGCTTCGACGCAAGACTACGATGACAATAAAGATCAATTCATGAAAATGGTCTCCTCGGAAGGGAAAATGAACGCGTTGAAGTCTATTTCCGCGGCTGATCAAAAGTTAACGTCCTCCTCGAGCGTGAATAACAACGTCATTTCCATCGATCAGAGCATTTTAAAAGTCGACCCGTACTCCAAAGACGCGTTGGATATGATTGGTTCTCGAACAAAATCGACCCCGGTGAACTTTAGCGTTCAATACGATACGAAATGGGGTGAGAATTTGTTCGTGTTAGGTTCTCACAAGAAGTTAGGCGCTTGGGACGAAGCGAAAGCAATCCCAATGCACTATAAAGAAGGCGGACATTGGAGTTGCGAGGTGGATTTGCAACCGGGTGGAATTTTTTTCTACAAATATCTCGTGCGTTCGATATTTGGGACGAGGTGGCAAGAAGGGGCGAACAACTTGCTCGTGTTGCCAGAAGCGAACGATTTACCGAAAAACGCGACGTATTTAGTCGAGGACTGCTTCAACGGAGGCCCGACGCAGTTGACGAGAACGAACCAAACGTTGTTGGCCGCCAAGTTGATCGAGACGCAAAAGGAGAAGGTTTTGTACGCGAAGGAGTTATCGAAGCAACAACAAATGACAAAGTCCGCGTTGGAAGAGTTATTAATCGCGAGAGAAGAGTTGGCATCGGCGCAGATGCAACTGGCCCGAGCGATCGGGGACGGACGCTCGTACGACGTCGATACGACGACGACCACCACCACCACCACAAACAACGACACTAGCAGCAAGGAAGAGGAGGAGAAAAAGTCAGGCTTCTGGTCTTCGCGATAACAACAACGCATAATATTATACACCATATTCAAAATTTGCATTTACCGGCGCGGTAAATCGAATAATACTATCTTTCCTGACATCAAGCACATGTATTGAGAAGTTTAGCCTTTCATTGTGTTATATTGAAAAATAAAACGTTACAACTCTTCCTTTGATGGTCCCGCGCGAATAAAGAATTTTATTCCTCGTTTCATTTCTCGTTTAATTCCTCGTCTATTTCCTCTTCCTCCTCCTCGTTCATTAAAAGCTCGTCTCGCGTGGCCATGCGATGGGTCCTTCTGTTTACCCTTCGATGGCTTTTTGTTTCTAGTTTTGCCTCTACTCTATCTGCCCCTCCGGCAGCTTGTTTCATTCGCACGTGCGTCTCTCTTTTATACGCCGCCTCTTTCTCTTTTACCGCAAGTTTCTTCACTTCTTCTAACAACTCCATGTATAAATCTAATCGTTCTTGAGTCCAATTTGAATCACCAACTACACATCCTGGCTCGTGGACGTGCGTACAATCGGTAAACGCGCATCGTGCATCTCGCTCTTCCTTGGCTCGCTGAATCGCGTCTCGAATCTCCGGGAAGCAGAGCGCCACATCTTTAACAACCATACTCTCTAAAGACGGATACCCAAACCCGGGCGTATCGGCGAGTAAATTACCACCTTTCATGCGAAGTAAACTAACGTGTCGAGTCGTGTGTTTTCCTCTCCCACTTCGAGCCGATACTTGTTTCACCGATTGCAAATCTGCCGATTCTAAAATCTCTCGCGCTTTTTCGTTTTCCACCGATCTCGAGCCTTTCTTTAGTTTCCCGCCGCCGCCGCCTTCTACGTCCAAATCCGTCACAAAAGTAATCTTCCCCTCCTCGCCTTCTTCGGATGAATCCTTCCTATTTCTATCTTCATCGTAATCGTTTTGTTGTCTCTTTTCGACTGAAAGCGCCGATTCCAAAGCGCTCGTCGCGCGAAGGCGATTTATCAAACTCGATTTCCCAACCCCCGAAGGTCCAGCCAAGGCGACGGTCTTCCCGCTTCCTATAACTTTCACGATCTCATCGATACCATCCCCAGTCGCGACGGAGACAAACTTCGGATCGTATCCCCACCTTCGCATCTTCTCTCGCCATTCTTCTACTCTCTCTTCCTCTATCAAATCCTTCTTGTTGAATACCAAATGAAACGGCACGCGCGCGTATTCAAACGCGACTAAAAAACGCGTCAACTGCTTCTCTTCCAACGGCGGCTGCGACAACGAAAACGTCAACAGCGTCACGTCGACGTTCGCGATCGCTAAATTGTTTCCACCTTCGTTCTTCCTCTTCTCGATGTCGTAAATCGTTCCAGAACCTTGCACCCAATCGATCCCAGATTTTTCAGCGTCTAAAGTGACGATATCGCCGACTAAAACTTTTTGCTTCATCTTTTTCAAAAGCGCTCGACAGTTACACAACAACTCGACGTTGTCTTCTTTTCCCTCTTCTTCTTCTTCTCCTCCTTCTTCTTCTTCGTTGATATCGATAATTTTCTGGAGTTTCTCGCCCAAAAGTTCCACGTCGTGCATCGCTTTCGCCTCCTCGGCTCTTTTTCGCGCGGCGTCGAACTGTTCGCGCACGCGGTTCAACTCTTTCGAAGGAATCTGTCGTCGGTTCACGACGACTCGGAAGTAGTTGGCTTGCGCAGTCACGACGGTCCCAAACACGCTCTCGGTGTTGTTGTTGTTAGTACTATTATTTTTATTCTCCCGAGGACGGCCAACAGACGGGTGCTTACCGCGTTGAACTTCGTCTCCTTCTTTGCCTTCACGGTCGGCGTCGAGCGTCGATGACGCCGCAGCTATCGTCGTTCTTCGGTTCATACACCTTTTTTGTTGTCCTCGACAATTTGAGTCGAGAAGAAGCAAAAGCGCCGACGTTGCAGAATTTTTAGGTACAACACTATGAACGTTTTCTCCTCTTCCACTGAAACCACCACCGACGCGATATCCGCGACGTAGCGAACGAAGGAGCGATGAAGGCATTTTGTACCGGTTCGTTGTCGTTGTCGTCGCAATGAGCGACGCTTCGACGCAGAACATGCAAATTAGAAAAGGAGAGGGAGACGGAAGAGAGAGAGAGAGAGCAGGAAATGAAGCAAATTTCCAAGCACAACGAGTTTAATTACAACTCAACTATGACTTGCCAAGCACAAAAAAACGAGCGTAAGGTTTGCTGGTATCGTGGTATGGAGGTAGTGAGAGTATTCTTTTCTTCTTATTCATCGTTATTATTATTCAGCGTCCTCTCGACGTACTCCATCGCTCTCGCCTTCACGTACGTCATTCGTTCCGTGTTCCCATGAGACCTCTCGTACTCTAAGTACCTCTTGAACAAAAATTTCATGCTTCGCGCGTTCAGCTCCAAGTGCGTGGCGCGTTCAAACAAAGCTCGAATCCTTTCCGGGATGTTTTGCTTAATCTCTTGATCGATATATACGGACCAAATGTCAGTTCTCTTCGGATAATTGCGCAGAATACCTTCAAACATTGTGCGTCCGCGCTCGGGGTCTCCTTCTTTCATCTCCAACAAAGCAACTTTGACTAAAAGTTTGATGTGTTTGCGTTTTGGTAAAGAAGTCGTCGCGCGGTCGAGCAGTTTTCTAGAACCTTCCGCATCGCCTTTGAGCGTAACGTGACGAATGTACGTCAGCCATACTTTACAACTGGAGCGAAACTTCTTCACGATCAATTTAAGCGTTTCTTCAAGAATTTCTATTTGTTCCGCGCGCGTGTACATGTCTACCAAGACGAGGTACAGTTTCTTTGGATCGGCTAAATTCACGGCGCGCTTGAATAGTCTCGAGACAGCCTCTTTTGGATTCGGCAACCCGTGCGAGTTCTCTAAATTCAAATAAGCGATCCAAATGTTCATTCGCTCGTCTTCTTCTTGCGCCGGAATTGCCTCTAATGCGCGTTCGGCGACTGCTCGCGCGTCCTCGTACGCACCGACGCTCACTTGGAACGCGACGTATTGAATCCAAAGAAAGGAGGAAAGCGGTGACGCTAAGATCAACTTTTCGTACTCGGACGCACTTTCAGGAAGACGACCTTCGTCGCGCAACTGTTGCTCTTGTCTCAAGATTTCCATCTCAACCTCACGAGCTTTGCGACGCTTCGCGCGTTTCGAAAGTTTATTGGCATTTTCTCCCTCCTCGAGATGAGTGGATTCCTCTCGAGTTCGTTTCATCGCGTTGAGTTTTTGTTTTTGTTCCTTCTCCTCCTCGTCCCAGGCGAAACCAACATCTTCTTCCTTCTCAGTCGCGGTGTTGTTGTCGTCATTTTCGTCTTCGTTGTCTTCTTTGTCTTCGCCATCATCGTCATCGTCTTCGTCTTCGTCGTCGTCATCATCTTCATTGTTCTCCTCGTCGCTTCCAGATTCTTCCTCTTTCTCGGATAAATTCTCAACCTCCTCTTCTGGCTCGTCCAAGTCCATTTTAGCAGCTTTATTATTAGTAGTGTCTTCGTCATCGTCGTCAGAAAGTAAAAGATCATCGTGCATTTCATCTTCGTCTTCTGAATCACCCTCGCGTTGTGCACCGTTATCAATGTCGTCATCGTCGTCTCCAAAAACAGAAGCTTTGATGCCAAGAGAAACTTTACTCGTCTCGTAATCTACTTTCATAATTTTGGCGCGAACTCTTTCTCCGGCTCGGACATGGTTGGCCAAATCATCCTTCACATGCATATCCGCAAACATTGAAATGTGACATAAACCAGAGATACCAGACTCGTCTAAAGTGACAAATACGCCGTAAGATTGCACGCTGCGTACAGTTCCCATGACCACATCACCAACTTTCAACGATGCGACTGCTTCTTTGTTTGGCGTTTTAGAATCGGATTGTGAAGCGCGCAGCGACATCTCGACTCGATTTGTTTTCGCATCGGCGGACAAGATGCGTCCGCGAATCAATCGTCCAGTTGGGAATTCAACCGATGGTTTTACGACGAAGCCATCCGCGAGGTTGGTGAGCTTTATCAGCGCGTCCACATTACGCGAAAGCGCAACGAAGCATCCAGATTTGCCGACAGATTTGACGTATCCAGAAACTTCCTTCCCTACTTCAAGGTTCTTGGCGTCGTTAATCTCGGGATTCGCCACCTTCTTTTTCTTTTCTCCAGATTTACTCAACAAAGACGGTCGCATTGAAAGATCGACTTCTCCGCTCGATTTCATGGAAACCACGCGAACTTCTACGACATTGCCAACCTTCATTTCGGAAAATGGGTTTTCTTGAAACTCGTCGGATACGTCGGTTAAGAAAACCCGTCCCGTGACGTGTGCGCCAAGCCTCACCATCATAGAAGTACCTTTATTAAATCGCGAAATGATACCAAAGACTTTTGCGCCGACGCTGACAGAGTTTTGATCCCGGAAAGAAACGTCGACGTGCTTCTTAGAAACGTTGACGTTGACGATTGTTGCTTTAATCTTTTCTCCCTTTGAAAATCTCTTCTCGAGTGGTTTTTTAAGCTCTTTGATCGAGCTCGCAGTCTCAATCAGAGGAACAAAAGCCGTTATTTCCGGTCGAATGCACACTTTAACACCGTCTGGCAATACCGAAATGACGTACGCATGGATTGATTGACCCACTTCGAGCGTTTGTAGAGTTGGTCTTTTCAATGATGCTTTTGCATCAAAGTCGTCATTACCATTCTTTGCATTCTTGTTCACATTTTCGTCGTCTTTGTCTTCGTCTGCGCTGCTCCTGAGAGTGAGATCTAGTAGCCCACCTCGATCACCTGCCATGCCAAGAACAGCAACGTTCACAGTCAAACCGAGCGATAGTTCTTCCAGCGGAAACTTCGATTTCGCGAAAGCGCCAGTCTCGGTGATGTGAATGCGTCCTTTTTTACTGTTTGGAAGCGAAACAAGCGCTTGGAGTGGCTGAAGTTCCGAAACGACACCTTGGAATTTAGTCCCAACCTTTGGACCGCAATTCGATTTATTAGTGTCCACGTACGGGACGGTGAGTAAAAGTCGGTTGCTGTAGAACTCGTCACCTTTAACATCGTCAGGAGAAGATGCGGAAGGAACCTGCGCAATTACCACATTCACTCTCTGATTGACCTCAAACCGTTCTGAAGCGTCGTTTAAACGCACGTTACAGTAGTGAACGGGAGCATATCCAATAGCGTCAGAATACTTTGGAAGAGATAAAATGACATACTGAGCTTTAATAAGCTCTACGATAGCTTCTGTTGCCTCACCTACTTTCAATTTCTTCAGCGCTGCGGAGGAGGATTTTACTTTCTTCTTCTTTTTCTTCGATAAATTCTTCTCAGTCACCACGCTCACTTTACCGATATCAATAACACCTTCGCGTCTAGAAACGTCTAACACTCTTCCAGATAAACGAGTCTCGGGGGTAAATTCTTCTATTTCTACGCTTTCCGGCACTTGATGCGGAGAAACCAACCCAACCGCATTCTCATCTTCATCGATATCGATCAAAACGCCGTAATCCTTCGTTTCGTTGATCGAGCCTTCGATATCACATCCAGGTTCAAACATGCGTACTGTTTTTTCAGATAACAAACTCTCTGCCTCCTTGGGATCTTGAGCAACTTTGAAATCTAAGAACTCGAGGTCCGCAAAGAATGAGCGAATCAAAGGCGCATCTGATAAAGGTTGCGCAGTTGTTTGCAACCGAAGTGAAAGCGAAAGCCGCGGCGGAACGCATTCAACATCCACCGAAAGGACCATAGCTTGTACAGTTTGACCGACAAAGAACGAATCTGTGGCGTTACATCCGTCAGGTATTTGCGAGGGAGGCGCTAACCCGGTGAGAGAACCTAAAAATCGCACGAATACGCCCGTCGATGATGTTGAGGCGACGTACCCTGGATATATCTTTCCAGCCTTTACCTTATCTGCTCTATCGGGTAGACTTGAACTTGTTACCGCCTCTATAATCGAAAGTTTCCGACTCATGACAACTCTTTTTGGCTTTCTTTCGATAACCACGAAAGCTCCAGGTAAAACTTCCCCGACTTTTAAAGTTGATGCCATGCTCAGAACCGTGACGGGGTTATCGGATAGGTGCTGAAACGCGACGAGTCCTTGAAACGATCCCTCTTCTGTACTCGAAGTCACCTCAATAATGCTCGAGCCTTGGACTATTTTAGTGATAGTCGCAGATGCAAAAACTTTACCGATTGGTACTGCGTCCGTCGACAAAGAGATAGTAGCAGCAGCGGCAGCAGCACTAACCGTTGCTTCCGCTCCTTCAGCAGCATTGTCGTCTTCGTTGCCGCCGCCGCCGCCTAGCGAAAGTCTCAGTTTGTTTTCTCCTCGATCCGCAGAAACGATTGTCGTTCGAATAACTTGACCAACCGCATAGGCGTCTGCAATACTCTGACCCTCAGCCAACCCGAGATCTTGCGATCCTGCTAATCCCTTCAAGTTTCCATATAGTGTGACGAATACGCCGTAATCGACAACGCCTGAGATTATGCCGTGCGTCGTTCGTCCAGGAATCGCATCCTCGATCGTTTTCAACACCGGTAATTCCGACTTTATCAACGCACGCTTATGAGTAACGATAGCTCTGTGTCTGGATCGGTCCACGCTGATGACTCGAAACTTCAAGATTGCGCCAGGAGCAACTTTAGATGACGTCGTTCGTCCGACGATATCGGACACATGAATCGGCGGACAAAGAGCTTTGACACCTTCGGCAAGTTTTACGATGGCTCCAAAATGTTCTGTCGCTAAAACTTCGCCCTTGACAATCATCCCAGGAACTAGCTCTTCCAGACTGAAGAAGGGTTGCTCCAAAACAGATCTCTTTAAACTAACGTTGGCGACGGCGTCTAACAATCGATGTCCAATCACTCGAACTTTGACTTGTTTTCCTACTTTGTACTTCTTTTCTATTTTTTCTACGTGATCGTCGGAAAGATGCGAAACGTGCGCGTATCCAGCGACGCTTCTAGTCTTTCCACCTTGGCTGATTTGAAGCGATACTCCGACATTTGGATCTACTCGGTTTATCACGGCGTTTTCGAAGATTGACCCGGTCGATGGAAGAATGCTTGCCGGCGAGCGTGCCTCGAGCAAGTGCGGTTGAAGAGATAAACCGACGCGTTTATTTTGAGCATCTACAAAAATCACGCGCGAACGTAACTTCTGTCCTTCTTTAAACGATGTTGTATCTTCGGCTGCGATGTGAAAGCAGTCAATTGTTCCCGAAAAATACGTCATAAACGAGACAGAAATGCCATCTTCGAGAACAGACTTCACGCGCGCTTTTACCAACATCCCGGGAAGAATTGTAGATATCAACGTCGATTTATTTTCGAGCGCAATTGCGCTTGAGCACCGTTTCGTGTCTGCGCTGACTTTATACACGTTACTCTCGCCAAGTTTACTCCCTCTTCCGTTCTTCTTCTTGTTGTTATTGATATCCTTTTTCGCTTTTGGCGTCAACGCGATGACAACTTCTATGAGCTGACCAGTGAGAAGCGAATCGTGCTCATCCCCTGCGCTATCGCGCGACAAAAAACCGGTAGAACCATCAATACCGAACTCGACGATGTATCCGTGATCTTCCACGGAAGTGACTACTGCTGGTATCGCCGCGCCTTCTGTTAAGCACTCTTTATCCAATCCCGCGCACACTTGCGAGAGACGCAGAGTCAACTCAATCCGTTTCCCACCGGTTTTCCCCTCGTCGAGGTTTACAACCGCGCATCGCACGATTTGCCCGACGTGAAATAGAGACTCCAAACCAATCTTTGCTTTTTTGCCTCCATCTTCCTCTTCCTCTTCCTCTCCGCTACTTTCCTCGCTGCTGCTGCTGCTGCTGCTGCTACTACTGAATTCCTCTTCAGACGAGGAATACGAAGACGGCTTCTTCTTACTTTTTCTCTTGACTCTATCCTTGTTAGTAATATAAAAAGCATCCGAGGCTTCTGATTTCGACACCGTTCCTTTCAATCCGTTCTGTAATGAGACGATTAATCCTTTATTCGAAACGTGAGAAACAATTCCGAGCAACTTGACGCCTCTGCGTAACGTCTTCCACTTCAAAGCTTCGATGTATTTACCGCTACTTCCTTTACCTCCAGCTTTTCTACCTTTCAAACTCAAAGACGAATCTTTGGATATAGCCGCGAATCGCTCCGTCGCAGTGGTGGTTGTCTTCGTTCGTGAAGCGCGACGAGATCGCTCGTTTTGTTCTTCTTCTTCTTCGTCTTCTTCGTGTTCTTCGTCTCTTTCATCGTCGACGAAATTCCCGCGAGGAAACGCCTCTTCATCTTCGTCGTTTTTGTTCTTCTCGCGCCCGTCCGCACTTCTTCCGCGCTTCTTCATTGCTTGCGTTAACGAATGCGTGCGATGTTTCTCAATGTCGAGTGATTGTATGCTTGGTTCTTCTTCTTCTTCTTCTGGAGAGCGAGGAAAAAAATGGAGCAGTGAAGTCATACAGCCGCCATAAAAAAAGCGAGAGCTGCTTCTCTGTCTGTCCAATATCACGCGCACTTAACTTCCTCCTTCTTCTTCTTCTACTTCTTCTTCTCCTCCTCCTCCTCCACCTCGTGGTGTATATTATAGAAGAAAGCCGCACCGTCGTAAGAAGTACTACCACAAACAACAACAACAACAACAACAACAACAACAACAAAAGAGCGAGCGGCGCTTCCACATTTGGACGACCTGGTTGTGTATTCGGAAACTCCTTCCATTCGGCAGACTCGAGAAACACACGACAACCCTTTTCTTCTACTTCGACGCTTGATTCGTCGGAATAAAAACCATGGCGAAAAAGAAGAAGAAACCGTCGAAACCGTCCAACCCTCGCGTGAAGAAGTACAAGCATTTCGAAGCCGGCGGAGGAGGAGCAGGAGCGAGCGATTGGGAAAACAACAAAAAAGCCGAAGACAACGCTTCCGTTTTCGATAGAAAAAGTTCAAAGCAAAAATTCGAGATTTTAGGACGGAAAATCAAAGGAAAAAGCGGGAACGTTTTGAAAGCGAGAAGGGAAGGATTCGAACGACGGGAGAGAACTTTGTTAGTGGAACACAAATTGAGCGGAAAAGCGAATGCTTTCGTAGATTTACGGTTCGGAGAGTTGGACAACAACTTGACGCAGGAGGAAAAGTCAATCGGACGCTTGGCGCGAGCGCGATTGGGACAACTGAGAAAGAAGCGAAAGAATACGTATTCGCTCGAAGGAAACGAGAACGACGACGATGAAGGCGAGGACAATGGCGACAGTATCAATAAGGGAAATTTGATGTCGTTGACGCATCTCGGTAAACCTCTGAATGAAAGGAGAATAGCAAACGCAAAGTTCGATTCGGATTCTGACGACGAGGACGGCACGAGACGATTGATGAACGAAGAAATGACGCGAAGAATGCATTTTGGTGGAGGCGATTTTGACGACAACAAAAATGGACGTGATGATGATGATAATACCGGTGGATTTCGACGGAAAGAAAGAAAGAGCACAGCCGAGGATGGCGATGACGATGACGATGACGGCGATAAAAACGGCGACGAAGATACAGGTATGGAGAGAAGAAAAACGAAAAAGGAAGTCATGGACGAACTCATCGCGAAGAGTAAAATGTATAAAGCCGAGAAAGCAAAACAACGCGACGACGATGAAGAACTTTTGGATAAACTCGACGCGGATTTTAGAGTCATCAGTCAAGGCGGTTTGTTACAAGGCGCGCTGCGAAAAGCAGTCGGTCATTTGAAACCAACAAACAAAAATACTTCCTTGAACATTTTGCAATCGGGATTACCGAAAGAAGATGATGCGAAAAGTGATTACGATAAGATTGCGAAATCATTAGCTTTAGATGCGAGAGCTCATGCCGCGGAAAGGGAAAAGACATCAGAGCAAATCGAAGCGAGACAAAAGCGACAGCTCGAGGAAGCTGAACGCGCGAGATTGAAGCGTATGCGAGGAGATCTCTCGGAGGACGACGAGGACGACGAGAGAAGGAACGGCGAAGACGAGGATGCACCGTTAGGAGGGTACGCCTTGAGAAGACACAAAGCGCGCAAATTAGAAAAAGAGAATGGAGAAAGTTGTGGTCAACTTTCGACAGCGAGAGTAGGCGGTGAAGATCTCGATGACGATTTTGAGCTCGGCGAAGACGACGATGAAATTTTTGAGGAAGAAGAAGACGAAGATGAAGACGACGAGGAAGATTCAGACGAAAGTGACGACGACGACGTCGACGATTTAGATGAGACTGGAAAGTTCCGCAAAGAAGCGAACAAGATGGATGAGAAACTAGAAAAAGGTAAAAATCGGTTAAGGGAACTCGGGATTCTCAACGATGGAGTAGAAGTCAAGAAGAAAGTAGAGAAGAGTGCAAAGATTCATGAGGGCACAGGAAGCGACGACGACGACGACGACGACGACGACGATGACAATGACGATGATGATGATATCATGAATAGAGAAATTCTTTTCGATGATGGTTCAAAAGAAGTCAGCGATGATGACGACGACGACGACAATGCCCTGAAAAAATCCAAAGAAGTAAAAAAGAAGAAGGATGCCAAAGCTCGAGATGATCTTCTTCGCGCTGAAGAAGCAATGGAAGCAGGCTCGTCAGAAATCCCGTATACGTTTGATGTTCCCGAAACGTTTGAAGCATTCGAAACTCTCTTAACTAAGTACACTTCTGATGAAGTTTCGATTGTGCTTACTTGCATGCGCGTGTGCAACGCACCAACTTTAGCGACTGAAAATAGACGAAAAATTCAAATGCTTCTCGGACTTTTACTTCAACGTTTTGAAACGTTATGCGGCAAAGATAATTTGCCAGTCGCAGATTTGAATGTTATCACAAAGCACATTTCTGAAATCGCAACGCAAGTTCCGTTTTATGCCGCCACTGCAGCGAAAGCGCGCATTGAAAAGATGGGCAAGAGGTTGCAAAAAGCTTTGCGATTGGGCGAAACTGGTTTACCGCCGGCGAGGACAATATTACTTCTTGGATTATTTGCGGATATCTTCAGTTCTACGGATAAGCAGCACGCCGTCACTACGCCGGCGTCGTTGTACATAGGAAACGTGCTCTCACATTGCGCCGTTCGATCAACCAACGACGCAAATTGTGCGGTGGTTTTATGTGCTCTCGCGAGCGCGTACGTCGTTCCTGCCATGCGCATTTTTCCAGAGGCTCTCAATTTACTCACTGCTATGGTCCACGCCTCAGCTGAGAATGAGAAGTGCAAACAAACATGGAACGAAGGATTACCGATGCATCTTCAAGAGCAGTGTGGTGGATCATGGTTGCGGCCTTTTGCACATACAGGGAACGGGAAAAAGTCATCCTCAGAGACGATTGAAGTGCTGTCTCTGGCGAAGTTGTTGTCGTCACGACATCGAAAGAAAACAAAAGCAGCGGCAGAATCAGCTGCCCAGGAACGCGTGGCAATGCTTCGATATGCGATTTCGACGCTCGGAAATCTCATCAAACCCGTCCAAAAAGTAGCATGCGCGCCTGAAATGTTGCAGAAAGTGCAAGTCGCGCTGAACAGATTAATGCGTTCGTTAAAAACGTTCGGGAAAAAAGACGGTGCGGTGTACGACGGCATTTTGAAAATGTGCGAAACGATGCATAACGAAATTTGCAAGACGAAGAAAAGTAGCGTTCGCCTCTCGCTCGCCTGGCACACGAAGTCGGTTGAAGCTATTAAACAGTTCAATCCAATGTACGAAGAAGATGGCTTTCAGAAAGGACGCGATTACGATCCGAATAGAGAACGTGCGGAAAACAGAAAGCTCAAGAAAGAGTTGCGAAAAGAAGCGAGAGGAACCGTGCGTGAGCTTCGCAAAGATAACCAGTTTATGCATCACGCGCGCGAGCAAGAAAAAGCTGCAGAAGCCGAGGAAAGAGACGCAAAACACAAAGAAGTGTTATCATTCCTCGAAAAGCAAGAAAGTGACTTCAAATCCGGCGGCCAAGGTGGTCTTATTGTTAAAAACAAACGAAGAGCCCAAGGCGGCGCTTCAAAGAATGGGAACAGACGTAGATTTTAAAGCGCAAGACAAAGAGTATGATGTACCTAATATTTTTACCCCACGTCGTGCAACGTCTCAAATTACGATTCGTTTCTCAACTCCAACATTATGCGCTCCATGTCATCCTTTGTCACCGTGTATCCAGCACCGTTCCTCTCCGAAATCTCACGTAATTTCTCCATTAACTTCCCTTTCATCTGCGCGAACCCAGTAGCTAATCTGAGTTGTTGGTCCATCGGCAACGTCCCAAACGCCTTTTCGCTCGCGTTCGCTAATGTATCTCCATCTCCGGTATCTCCGTCAATTTTCGTCTGATACTCGAGCACGTCTTGCATCGTCATTTCTTCATCCACATCATCCTCTCCTTCATCCTCTACGTAAAAAGTAGAATCGCCTTCCTTTCTCCAATAAAATTTCATACTCGGGTCGTCGCCGTCCGAGCACTCGTGTTCGGACATTAACACAATTTTACCCGCTTCCGCTGGAAATTCTTCCGTTCGAGCGTCGTAAAGGATATCACACACGTCGTTCTTACTGTTGGTGGCGGTATTGTCTTCTTCTCTTCGCTTTGTGACCGTGGCGCCCCACCAGACAATCTCTTCTTTTATTCTTTTCGTCTCGCTGTTCGTTTTTACTACATGTTCCTCGTCTGAAAGCGTATTCTGAATCACCCAACGAATTTCAATTCTGGAGCCTTCCTTCACGTGCGGCGCGATAATAGTCGTTTTTTGTTCTTTTCCCTCTCCATTTTGTACGAGAATGTTACCGATTGAGTTCTCAACGAGCCGGCGGATTATCGTCTGATTTTTGAAATCTTCTTCTTCTTCTTCTTCGTTTTTGGTGTGTTGTTTTTTATTTCTACTCGCATCACCGATTTGTTCTTGTTGAAGATTATCCCTAGTAGGGGACGCGGGACGCTTCGCTGATGTCGATGGAGCAACAAAGTCTGTGTTCACAGTGTCATCGGCCACCATCACCATTCTTCTTCTTCTTTCCAACCCGTTTTTGTTCACGTTTTGATGTTTTGACGTGTGTGTGCAAATTTGAAGCAGGAGCAAAAAGACAAAAAGAGTTAAGAGAGGAAAAAATCCACTCGCAGTCACTTGCACGCCACAATAAATTATGACTTCTCCTCCTCCTCCTCCTCCTCCTCTTCCTCCTTTTCGGTCTAATACTTCCTCCTCCTCCTCCTCTCCATCTGTGGCGTTTGTATCAGAACCTTGGACGATATGGATGAAAGAGACTCTGTCTCATCTTAAATCTCGAGGGTTGTTACGAGACTTGAAACCACTTTCGTTAAAAACCAAATTAGGCGTTGAAGAGTTTTACGATACAGGAAGAGATGCGAGCAAGAGTAACATAAGCGATGTACCAACGGTTTCGGTTGATTCCGTGCGCGCTCGAGTAGACAAGGAAACGTACGAGAGATGGCTTAATAATGGAAGCAGCTCAGGAATAACAACAACATCATCAACAACTACAACAACAACCGATTCTTCAACGAAAAGCGACTCCTTCAAAGTCGTTACTCTTTTTTCGTCGAACGATTATCTCGGATTGAGCGCGAACGCTCGCGTTCGTCGAGCGTTTGCACGCGCCGCTTTAGAATTTGGTGCGGGATATCGCGCGTCCCAGCTCATAGCTGGATACACGAATTATCATCGAGCGCTCGAAGAGAAGTTGGCAAATTTAGAACGGAAGAGTAGTTGCGTGTTGTTTCCCACGGGTTTCGCCGCGAACATTTCAGTTCTACAAACGTTAGCAGAAAGTGTATTTATAAAGAGACATGATGACAGTAGCTTAAATGATAGAGTAGCAAATGTAGACTACTCAACGTTAGAGGTTGAGATATTTAGCGACGCGCTCAACCACGCGTCCATCGTAGACGGATGTCGACTCGCCAAGGCGCGCGTTTCAATCTTCAAACACCTAGACTACGACGATTTGGAAGCGAGGCTGAAAAAGTCCTCAGCGAAACGTAAGATTGTCGTCACAGATGCAATTTTCTCCATAGACGGAGATGTTGCCAATATAAAACGTTTAGGTTCTTTGAAGAAGAATTATCCGTTCTTGTTAATTGTGGACGAGGCGCATTCGACACTCGTCTACGGCGAATTTGGAGGTGGGCTCGCGGAAGCGCAGGACGCGCAAAATGATGTTGATATTGCAATTGGAACGCTGTCCAAAGCGATTGGTGCACATGGTGGATTCGTTTGCTGCTCGGAAGAAATGAAATCGATTCTCCTTTCCAGAGGTCGCGGACAAATTTACTCGACATCGCTACCTGCGCCAATCGTTGTCGCAGCAATCGAAGCTCTGGATATCGCGCTCGAAAGACCAGATCTTGCGAATAAGTTATGGAGAAATGTGCATTATTTTCACAACGATGTCTTGCGATCGAAGCATAACAGCAATAATGCAGTGACGGTTAAAAAGAATAAAATTGTATCTGGATGCGTGCAAAGCGCGTTTGATATCCGAGACTCACACATCGTGCCTATATTCTGCGGTGATGAACAGACGGCTTTGCGCGTGGCGAAGCATCTCTTGCTTCGCGGCTTTCACGCGCCCGCGATTCGTCCGCCCACCGTTCCTGATAATGAGTGCGTTATTCGTTTGGCAATAAACGCAATGCATACGATGAAAGATCTCGATGAGTTGGGTGCTGCGCTGAACGAAGCCTTTTCGTTCTCACCCGGAGAATCAATATTTACGTCTCGATTGTAAAGATATCCATATCATGTGAGATTAATTAATGCCAAGGTCTATCGTAAACGCCTTCGTCGTCCCAAAGTCCACCACCATCATCACCACCACCGTCTTCTTCTCTGTCGTTCGAAATAAAGGGTTGAAAACATTCGTCGACATCGAACGTTTGTGGAGTGAAATTCTTCTTGTCATTCACGTACCAAATCACGCTATATCTATCACCCGAATATCCGCGAACCCAATGGCACGATCGACCGTCACACTTTGCTATTCTATTTTTGGTATTTACTCTGTACCTTTTCGTCCCGAGGCGGTTTTCAACCATTAATTCGCCACCCGAATCAAAGTCACCCAAGGACAAAGCAAACTGATAACTCATATCGTCCTTATCGACGTGCGGCGACGCGACGAAATTCTTCGTTATCGCCAAGGAATCGTACTCGAAATCCTTTTCGGCGAAGTTAACCATGATATCTTCGCAACAAGCGCGCAAAACATCATCTTCTGAGATCTTCGTCGCACAGTTGCTAGTTTCCTTTGACTTTCTTTTTAAAACCAGATAATGCTGAGATTCCATCGACGGCCGATGCGAGAGAGCCGACCACCGATAGTCTTGCAAGCACTTCAACAGTCTTGTGAGCATATCCTCAGGAACCGGCACTCCTTCCACGTCTATCAATTCACGTCCACTGTCATAATTCAACCACGAATACGTTTCTGGATGCTCCGCACATTCTTGCATTTCCTCGCGTTTTCCAGTCTCGTCACCGCGTTCATCGCGCACTTCGCGAAGCCACGCGTAGTATATATTTTTTTCTAGGGGATCCGCGTTCCTCTCCACCGAACGCGTTGCAGAGACATCCAATACGTGCTTTTCTTTCGAACGCGCGTTTGCTTTGAGACGATATTCGTTACTGCAATCACCACCATTGCAAGTATCGCTGCCAAACTTCGTATTGATGCCGTTTAAAACTGTAATTGCCGTTTCTGCTTCTGCCTGATCGCGAAATCTCAGAAACGCATACGAGAGCCATTCCTTATTCTTCGTCTTTGCTCGCCATCCTTTTTTACAAATCCACAACACTTTCGGCGCCTGGATACTTTTCAAATTCAGATTCAGATTCCAAAGGAGTTGAGAAAGTCCTTTCATCGTCGCGTGTTCTTTCGGAAATCCACCGAACCAAACATCCGCGTTTGAATATGGGGGTGGCTTTTCTTCTCGCTTGCGCTTCTTTTCATGCTTCACGCAACTCGATGATGTTAATATCGGAACGTTATCGTGATTTGCTATTGTACTACTACTATCTTCTTTGGAAATATTCAAAGGATTCTTGTCGCACGCGTCGAGGTGCCGAAAAACCGCGTTTCGCGACATGAAAAATCTTTCGCACAGTTGACACTGCGAGTTGGCCGAACTATTTTCTTTCGGAACAGCATTCGCATCTGGTGCATCTCTTCTCTCCTTTCTCCCGTTTTCTCCTCTTCTATCTACATCGTTTGGTTTCAAAAATCTTCTCACTTCTAATGAATCTCCTTTTTTCATCTTTTCGCAATATTCTCGAGGTATTAAAGCTAGCCCGAACGTTGGCGCGCGCTGATTCGTACCAGAACGGAAATGAGACACGACGAGAACGTCGCTCTCAACCTTCGTTGCTAATAGTTCCGGTCTTCCATTTTTTTCATCCAATACGCTCTCCAGTGTTCTTCGCAACATCTTCTCGTCTGTGAGCTTTATATCGTTGCTCTTCGGTAAATCATCTCGACGGCACCAAATAATGGTATTCCCGATGATGACATTCTTCCGCTTTTTTCTTCGAATGAAGTCTCTGACTTTCTCTCTCAACGCTTCTTCTCCAATTTCTTCATCCCAAACGGAAAACGTTTCATCGATAGGCATAATCCTATTTGCGTATTTAAACGACAGGTTCTTCTTCAGCATCCATTCCAATGGCGACGAAGTTACGAGTTTCTCGTGGGAGACGTCGAGAACGACAACGCCTTTATGCGCGGTGGTAGTAGGTGTTGCCAACTCGAAGTGCCGGGGAAGGCCGACGACGATTGCATTTTCTTCTTCTTCTCTTTCTTCTTCACCTCTTTTCTCTTCAGCACGCAAACATTCTTCGAATCGTCTCAGCAGCGCTTTCTGTACCTCTGCTTGCGCACCGCTCGGATTGTTGGCGATTATTACGAGCTTCATATCGTCGTAAGAGTTGAGAAGTGAGGTAAAAAGGTGATTTTTAAAAAGCTGTCAAGCAAATCATTCTCTCATGAGACGAAAAAAAAAAACGCATGCATCCAAAAAGGAGCTAAAAATAGGTGAATTTAGTTTGCGAAAACCTCTTTCTTCTCTCTTCCTTTTATTTGCGCGCGCACAGATTCAGCTCACCGCCGCGCTCATATATAATAATGGACGAACTGCTCGCATTATTAGAGGGTGATGATGCCGATGATTTACCTTATTCAAAGACATCCTCCACGTCTTTCTCTTTTTCTCTCCGACGACTTCTGAAACACGCGAAATATTTGCGAGAGGGGTGCAAGCTCAACGACGCGACGGTTTCACGAGCCGCTTTGCGCGAATCTGAGGCGATAGAAGAGTGCTGCAAACGAGTTCGAGCGTGTAAAAGCATGAAAGACAAGAAGAATGTAACTACCTGCGGTATCGAATCTACGATGATGACAGCATCGTTATCCTCCTCCTTCGCACGCTCCCCTATTATTAGGGGACGACAAAAAGGACATCAAAGAGAAGGAGGCAAAAAAAATACGCGGACTAAAATCGAACAAGACGAACGGGTACATACGAACGCGTCAACCTCTTCGTCATCGAGTAGAGCAAAGCCTTCGACAACATCATTATTGATATCATCATCAATAAAGTCCTCCTCCTCGATACGCGAACGACGTGCGCGAGATATAGAGCGAGCGAAAACTCGGCGAGAAGAACGAGAGAGGAAAGCGAAAGAGAAGAAGGAGAAGGAGGAGAAAGAAGCCAACGCCAAACGAATGTTGCTCACTTCGCGAGAAAAAGAGGCGAAGAGACTAGTTCTTTCGCGAGAGAACAGCACCAAAGATAGAAAGAACAAAAGCGGCGACGACATGACGGAAAAAACGAAGAAATCAAATCCATCTTCATTTCAGAGGCGTAGTCCGCGTTCGCGGCGTGAACGAAAAAGGCCGTCGTACATGAATGCGGTGAGAGAAAAAGATGTCGACGCGCAAACGGTGCTCACAATTGAAGAGGTTTTGGAGGCGCTCATCGCTGCTACTGTGCGCAGTGCCTCGAACGCGGCGTGGAAACGTGCAAAGATGCTGGCGACGCAAGCAAAAGTAAAAGAAAGAGAGATACTTGCCTCGATACCAGTAAGCAACGGTGAGAGTGACTGCGGTCGTACAAAAACCGCCACCCCGGCGACAACTTCAAAGAAGGAAAAGAAACCAACTAAGCTTATAAACTTTGTCGACGTGGTAAAAGCTGCGGCAAAAGAATCTGCGCTACAGAAAAGGAACAGAGAACGTAAAGAGGAGAAAGAAGCGATCTTGCAGAAAAAAAGCGACTCGAAAAGATCGCGTTTAAGAAACAGCGCGAAAAGGCTGAACTCTTGAGACTAAAGCTGGAAGAACTTCGCAAGGAAAAAGAAAAATTGGAAGATGAAAAGAAGAGAGAAATGAAAGAGAAGAAAAGGATTGCAGACGAGAAGAAAGCTTGGAGAGAAGATCGTCAAAGGAGAAGAGATCAAGCTGCTCTCGAAGTAGCGAGAAATGCTAGAGAAAAAGCAGAAGTAAACGCATTTGTAGACGCTTTAGTCAACGAGATCGTGCGCGACTTCAGCAGGAAAGCACCGGTGCTGAGAGTTCCAGTAGATATTAGGAGGAGAAATAGACGGCAACAGGATGTAACAGTATAGATTTTTTTCTCAAAAAGTTGTTCTCGATTGTAAGTTCATTACGACGACGCGCTGCGCCGCTGTGGTGGTCCTCAGTAGTACATCAGGTTAATTCTACTAAATACTAAGTCTAAAACTTGTTTGCGTCGCTTACTATGGACTCTACACGCGAACAAAAAGAATATTTTCTACACCACCATCTTCCTTTAAAAGCGTCGTGAGATCTTGAAATACACGGTCTGCGTCGTGAACTTCACACCAAATGCCTATAGAACCATCTTCCATGACATTTGTAATTGCATCAGATCCATAACTGTCGCACACGGGACCTGCGTGGTAGATTTCGGCGTATTCGAGTTTGTTCTTAAGGTAGTTAAGTGCCTCGAGATTGCTCGCATCGCCGTGCAAATCATCCTTACGCTCAACACTATTTCCCGTATCTTCCTCATCGTGCACGTTGCAGCCACCGGCGAGTTCTATTAAAAGTACATTTGGACGCAGAGTAGGACTATCAAACAATCGCAAGCTCCCAGCTAAAGGTCGTGCTATTCTCCGAGTTGCTGAAATCCGCATCGCAACGCGTCGTCGCTGACCTTTTTTCAGACCCAATAGCTTACCAACACTCTCGCGTTCGTGAAGAAATAGAATATCGTCTAGTGTGGTAAATGCGGTGTGCTCGCATCGGTCGCGTTCTTCATCGCTCGTCGCTAATCTCGAACAAGAAGTTTTTGCATCCGAAAACGAGGGATACATGTCATCTATGTGTTTGACCAAATCGCCGTTATGATTTCGCGCAATAGCACTCTGCAACATATCCGAAACAATAAAATTCGTCGTTAGCGACGAAAACGCGAGCACTTTATGACCTCGAGCAGCCGCGCAAAGCGAAAAGTATCCGACGTTGGCACCAATATCGATTAAAAACCCTCTCTCTTCCTCTTTGGGATCTTGCTTGTAAGGCGCAAGACGAGAGCGGAGCGGGAGGTTCCTTTCTAGAACATTTATGACAGCTTCTACGCTCGTCGGTGAGGTTCGAATTCTCAGCGAAGTACCGGGTTGATATTCGCCACGGATAGTTAGCTGCGCGCTCATACTTGAAATACTGAAATCATCGTACAAGAAATGGTCAAGAAAGAAGCCGTTCCCGGTATCGCTTCTGTTGTAGGCATCGCCATTGCTACCTGGTACCATACCGCCTACGATGACTTCAAAAGGTGGATCGAATAAAGCAGTAACTGGATATTGCGACCTCTCGTCCTGGTGCTGCATTTTTTTAAAACCGGGATCAAGTTTTACGAGCGACTCTCGATATTCTGGCAGCGTTCCTTTGACCGAGTGAGCGATCAAGTTTATTTTATTCAACACGCCATCTCTCCCGTACGCGCCCCAATCTTTCTTCCACGAGCCTAAAAAGTAATGCGCCACAAAAACGTTCTTCTCTTCTTTTTGACTGAGTCCGTCTTCCGAGTCACTTTCGGAAGGATGCGTCCCAAAAGCGACTCGCGGCAACACTTTTATCGTCCATTTATCGTCCTCGTCATTGTAATCTTCCCAGTACGCGTGCATTATAGCATCGGTGAACGCACCTGGTCCAGTTTTTTCTAAAGTATTCCTATTCGTGTTGTTCATGAACTGTGCGTTGGCATGCTCTCTGACGTGATTGGCCATTTCTCTCAACGCTGGATGACCCGGGGCGCCGGCGAAAACCCAGTTGGTGATTTGCCGCTTTCTCGCAAAATGCCTGGAATACGCGCGCTCGTCCGTCGCGCATTCATTTTCCCATCCTACAACCAGTGCATCTGTCGGTGAAATGAACGTATCGATGGGTTTCACGCAACCAGCATCCATATCCGCGTACACGCCACCTTCCCGTAAAACGACCAGAATTCTAAAAAAGTCGCTTCGCTCGACATTTTTTGGTAAATTAACGTACGCGTCGTAGTACTCCGGGAATTCGTGCTCGACAAAATTAAAACACGCTTTGTCGTCGTAGAACTTATACTCGTACTCTGGATTCATCGATTTCCACGTTTCTGAAATCTTTCTCAACTCGTCTGGAATCCCTTCTCGAGACCAATACGTTTGATGAACAATCCGAGGTATTTTCCTTTGTTGTCCAAATCGTCGCTCCAATCTCCTCTCGGCGTCTGGTTTTCTTGGTTTGGGAATACCAACGCGTTTGGCGATATTGTTAATGTTGTTGTTGTTGTTGTTGTTGTTGTTGTTACTATTCTCAGTAAGAAAAGAAGAAGACGAAGAGTAGGAAGAATTACGCCCTCGAACGTTTTTCAACAACATCGCGTCGACGGCGGCGTCGTGCTTGTGCACTTGGAATCGTCTACTATTACCCATCAAAGATTTCAATTTCGTCTTTGCGCACTTTGAACCATCGATCCCACAGAACGAAGACAGGACGAATGCGATTATTAAAACAAGCGCCAACAGATATCGTCGTTTCATGTTGACGTTTCTTCTGAACAACCAGAGGAAAAACTTTGGAACGCGAAATATGAAACCATTCCCGTTCAAGCACGGCACGACTATAGTGTTTATTCCGCGATGTTGCTTGTTTCTCGATATCATTGTTGCGCCACTTTCTACGTCCATACTTGTGAAGGGACTGTTCGAATCTTCGATCTCTTTCGCTTTGTTCACGCGCTCGCGCATCTTCGTGTGGTATTGTTTTTGTCTTCTTGTTCTCCGCAAAAAGCAATTTCTTTCTGTCTTGTGATGAGAAGGTTGCAAGAGAAACGGAACGTGAACGAAGAATGAAGACGTGTTAATTACGTAAGAAAGAGCACATTTTCCTTTATTATTTGATGCATTGTTTTTCTTTTACGGAGAGGATAGAGAGTCGAGTCGTTCTGATTTGTGGTGTTAGTGTATCTTGTGCGCTAATTTAATCTGTCGTATACGGGCGTGCTCATAAATCTAAAAATAAGAAGGCAATATCATACAGGGGATGAAATTCAAGCTGTTTGGAAGATGTTTTGCGATGTCGACACGCCTACTTTTTCGGCAGCCTTGTCCAATTCGGCAACCTCAGCCGCACTTAATCGCCACCCTAATGCGCCAAGATTATCCTCCAACTGCCGCACGTTCTTCGCTCCAGGAATCGGCACCGTGTCTTTACACATGCACCAATTGAGAGCGACTTGCGGAAGCGATTTTCCTCCGTGCGCATCCCCAACCTCTCTCATTGTTTCCAAGAGAGTCGGTAACGGTGGCAGCACGCCTTTATACGCTTGGCCTCTCAATCCAGGCGGTGGATTCTCCACGCTATATTTCCCCGTCAACAACCCGAGCGCGAGAGGACTGTATGCAATCAGTTTTATACCTAACTCGTCGCACGTTTCCTTTGTTCCATTTAGCTCCGGGAATCGAGATAAGAGATGATACTGCACTTGCAGCGTTGAAATCTTTACGCCTCTTGAACTCATATATTTGTGAATCTTTTGTAATTGCCTGGGACCATAATTAGACAATCCAACCGCGCCTATGATCCCTTCCTCGTACGCGTCTGCGATGCCGCTCCAGAGAGCCCCTTCTTGAAGTGGTTGATAGTTCCCAGTGGACCAATGCAACTGTCCTAAATCAATCTTCTCTTTCCCAAACCTCTTTGCACTTTCCTTCGCCGCATTCACGAAACTGCTCGATGTTACTCGCCACGGGTATGGCGCAAACTTCGTCGCCAAAATGATCTCGTTCTTCTTCGCGTCGTCGCCTGGATACTCTCTTATGAATTTACCTAACAGCTGCTCGCTCCGACCGTCTTTGCCGTACGAATCTGCGCTATCAAATAGGCGCACTCCTCTGTCCACGGCTAAGTTGAAAACGCGCTGCAATTCATCGTCCATAGATTCTTCGTATCCCCAGACGAACGAGTTCCCCCAACTCCAACATCCCAAACCAAGTTCTCCGATATCTGTTAAAGGTTGTTGTTGTTGTTCTATGGATGATAAAGAATAAGGAGCGTGGGAAAGCAAGGATGCCCCGCTTAAACCGATTAGCACGTCTCTTCTCTTCTGTGGCGTTGGTAACTTCTTCTTCTTGTTGTTTTTTTCTGGTACATTCGTCGATGCGCAAACGTTCGCGCCGCGGCGGAACGAAGAAGAACAGGTTGGCGAAACGATGCGGGACATTTTTTGCGGTATTGGGGCGATTTTTGACGTTTCTAGTTTTCGTCGTACAACTTTTTAGAATAAATCATCACACTCGTTGATACGATACACGGCGCGGTATTGATGAAGACGGGGAATATGACAATGGGGGTGTCGTCAAGTTATAGTACTCGTAGTGATAGATGCATTCCATCTTCGATGACTACTACTTCGTACCACTTATCTTCCACCTCTCATCACGACCTCCGTCGTGGTTATCGTCGTCAACTTTCAAAACATCATCATAAACAAAAACATCATCTTGAGAGTAACAACAACTGTACTCGACTTCGAGCTTCTTCTTCATCGAACGATAGCAATGAAATAGACGCGACGATATTTGAGTACGAACCAATTTATGAAAATGATATCAATAAAGATAGCGTAAACAACAACAGCAGCAACAGTTACGAAGCCGCCGTCGACTTTGATTTCGAACGCTTTTTTCTTTCGTCGTCGTCACCATCATCAACTAAAGAGGAAGAAGGGGAAAAAATACTCAAAAAGATGGAGAGTTTCTACAAGTTTCCACTGGATGAATTCCAACGAGAAGCCACTCGCGTGCTCATTGATGGTCACTCTTTAGTCGTTAGCGCTCCTACCGGATCTGGTAAAACACTTATTGGCGAAACGACCATCATGAACGCTTTGATGAGAGGCAAGAAAGCGATATATACCACCCCTCTGAAAGCTTTGTCTAACCAAAAATTGCGAGAGTTTCAAAAGATGTTTGGCAAAAGAAAAGTCGGGTTGAAAACTGGCGACGTGGAAGTCAACGCGGAAAAAGCAGAAATTATGGTAATGACGACGGAAATTTTAAGGAATATGTTGTATTCGAGCGCGGCTGGAGGAGACATGGATAAGCGATTGGATGACGTAGGGGTGGTTATTCTCGACGAGGTCCATTACTTAGGCGACGCGTATCGAGGGACCGTTTGGGAGGAGACGATTATATATTGTCCATCGAATATTCAGCTGTTGTGCTTGTCTGCGACGATTGGAAATCCGGACGATTTATCCGGATGGATAGAAGAAGTGCGAAGGAATGATGCCGATAACGAAAGAGCCGAAGAAAATGAAAACGAACAGTTGAAAAGCGTCCAGTGCAAAACGTTAGTTTCGAATTACCGGCCGGTGCCTCTGAATTGGTTTTATTCCATGAAACCAAACAGAGACTGGCCAGGTTTAGGTTATTTATTAAACTCCAGAGGTATGAAAATGAACGCGGAGCTGTATCCATTCACGGAGGAAGGGATTCAGGATAGTTCTGCGCGATACGGCGGCGAACAGGAGAGTTATTACAACAACTATGATAATAATAATAATAATAACAGCAGGCGAGATAACGACCAAAAGTCGATGCGTCGAAGGCTCGTGCCTCACGTCGAAACCGCCGTAGGCCAATTGATTTCTGCAGACATGCTTCCCGCGGTTTGGTTTATCTTTTCTCGGAAAGGGTGCGACCAAGCGGTTGACTATTTGTGCCGCGATGCTGGGGCCTGCTTGGTCAGTCGCGAGGAGCAACTTGAAATTACGAAAGAAATTGACGCTTTCATTGCTTCCAACAGAGACGCCGTTCGACAAGAAATGATTGAGCCTTTGAAATGCGGCGTCGCCTCGCACCACGCTGGGTTGTTACCAGCTTGGAAAGGCTTAGTCGAAGCGCTTTTTCAAAGAGGATTGGTGAAAGTAGTCTTTGCTACCGAAACGTTAGCCGCAGGAGTAAATATGCCGGCGAGGTGCACGGTAATGAGCGCGCTGAGTAAACGTGGCGACACTGGTCCACGAACGCTCACGTCCAACGAGTTCTTTCAAATGGCAGGCAGAGCTGGGCGGAGAGGTTTCGATGACGTTGGTTACGTCGTTTGCTTACAATCACCTTTTGATGGTCCGGAGGACGCGTTTAGTTTGGTTTCCGGCGAGCCGGAGAATTTGAAATCGCAATTCGCCATCAGTTACGGCATGGTTTTGAATCTTTTACGGGGCGATAAATCCTTGAATCAAATTCGAAGCATCGTAGAGAAAAGTTTCGGGAACTATCTCGGTGGTAAAGCGCGTTTGAGTCAAATGCGAGAGTTGAACCGCCTCTTGGATAAGCTCAACGCGTTGAAAGCGCAGGAAAGTAAAAGCGAAATTATACAAGATGGCATAGACGAAAGTGAATGGAACAGATTTGTAAAATTAGAAGAACGCTTACGCGTAGAGCAAGGATTATTAGAGCTTTTAGAGTCGCAAAGTGAAGAAACGAAAGTGGAGAGTATGCGTGAAGACGTGTGGGATGCGCTGACGCTCGGAGAGGAAGGGGTGAAAATGATCGCAGTCGACGTAGGATGGCGAGTGGATCTCGTTGGGCAATCGTCGGTGAAAGGAACAACTTTTGGATTATTGGACGACGGATCGCTCGTTGTCGAGAAAGAAGAGTCCGTGACAGAGTTCTTTGCGGACGAAGACGTGGACGTGGACGGTATTTTTGAGAGCGATTATATCGCAGAAGAAGATCCTGACGAGGACGGCGAGAAAGTCTCCCGCGAAATCATCGAGAGACGGAAACTTCGAGGATCGCTTCCTGTGCTCGTCGTCAGCGCACAAAGGCCGGAAGAAGCACCTTCTCCGTTGGGGGAGTTCACCGGTCTAGGTGTTGATGGCATGTGGTATCGATTCGATGCGCACAAAATCGTCTCAACGAGTTATATCGGCGCTTCCTCGAATGAAACCATGCCTTTCACAGAAATTCGCGAGTCGTGTGGCAACCCGCCTTCGGAGTCATCCATTCGCTGGAGACGTTCGAGCAAGTTATACCGTGCAAACGGAAACGCGAAGACGAGTGCCGCGGCTGCGAACTTACCGGGAACGTGCGATGCCTTCTCAATATTTGAAGAAGATGCGGACACCGCGAGTTACCTCGAAGCGCAGAGGAAAAAAATCGAGGGGATTCAGATCGATCTTGGGGAGTTGAGCAACGTAGGATTGCTTCGCCGAGAGATGAAGTTACAAAAGAAAAGAAGAGCAAAGTCTGATAAGCTGAGCGAGCGCACGCGCAAGTTAGAAGCACGAATTCGCGAGTATTCTGCCGCGGGATGGGACGATTTCATGCGCGTCGTGGATATTTTAGAGCATCGAAACGCGCTCGTACGAGTAAGAAAGACAAGCGAAACCGACGACGAGGAAATTGAAATTCTCACGTTTGGCGAGGTGTGCATGGCTTTCCGAGGCGAAAACGAACTTTGGATAGGAACCGTTCTCAGCGCCCTACCGGAAACGATCTCCGTCACCAGTCTCGCGGGCGTTTGCGGCGCGATGTCTTCAGATGCGAATCGTGCTGTCAACGCATACTACGGGCCGTCTGAAGAGCTCGACACGATACTCGCCTCTTTCGTTCCGGACCTCGAAGATATTGCCGATCTTCAATACGCATCTCGTATAGACAACGCTCCGCTCAGCCTTTCGCAAGACCTCGCCGCTTTACTCGAACAGTGGGCGAGCGGCGTGAGTTGGTCGCAGATTAAGACCGATACGTCTTTGCAAGAGGGTGATATTGCCAGAGTTTTCAAACGCACCGCCGAACTCTTGGCGCAAATTCCGCGCGCTCCGTATGTTTCCGAACAACTCAAAAAAACTGCGAAAGAAGCCGAGAGAATTGTTAATAGACCGCCAATCAGTGATTTGTTGTAAATTTAGTAGTCACGTGTTCTATACGTAGCCCGCTTCTTTTTCATTTCTGCTTTAGGGTTTAGGGTTTAGGGTTTAGGGTTTAGGGTTTAGGGTTTAGGGTTTAGGGTTTAGGGTTTAGGGTTTAGGGTTTAGGGTTTAGGGTTTAGGGTTTAGGGTTTAG
>Ga0257106_1000216_pt1 | contig 36152 bp, 50 predicted proteins | sample LP_taG_3_FD_190177 | JGI IMG/M metagenome (GOLD analysis project Ga0257106, IMG submission 190177) | Marine microbial communities from Northeast Subartic Pacific Ocean, Canada - LP_J_2011_P26_10m | ecosystem: Environmental > Aquatic > Marine > Oceanic | place: Canada: Northeast Subartic Pacific...
TAGGCGGACATGACATCCCATGTGACACCATCCATTATCAATGGTAAGTGTTCTATGTACGCTCGACCTTTCTCACTGAGAGATCCAATCGCATCTACGAGAGATATTCCTTTGTATTTATCTGATTGTGTGAGTACACGCGTAAACAGTGAAATCAGGGTTCTGTAATCTCCAAAACTTAGAGATTTAAAAGCGGTATCGAGATACTTCTTTTTATTCACGGGTTGAAAGATATCATTCCATGAAATATTCATCTCTTTGAAAAGTGATTGTGTATTGATAAAAGCGCGATCGAATACGATCCTGTGTGCGTGAAGATCCCTTGTCTCTATTTCTGGTTCCCACCATGATCCACCAGCAGATAGTTTTCTATCATAGATTGTTATGTCATCATTTCCTGCTCTGAGAAATTCCCAAGCTAATGACATACCACTTGGACCTGCACCTATAATATGAATCTTCATTCTACTTGTAGTGGATAAATTAAATCAGTCCAGTCTTCTCACGCTCCTCAGGAGTTTTTAACGCGTAAATAAATGTGACGAAAATCACCGTAGATAAAAGTGCGTATTCAACATCTCTAGATGATGTTAAAGTGATTAGAAATAGGGAGAACAAACGAAAGAATTTATTACCGAATAGAACTTTTAAGCGTTGTGGGATCATAACCGCATTACCAGAGAATAAACCTTGGTAAAGTACGATGAGTGAAAAAACCAACGAGGGGGGTTGGATGAATTTTTCAATTGGATGTGTGACTGATCCAAAGAGGTTAGAAATCTTCATTTATATAAGTCGAGAAATAAAAACCTTTACAGAAAGTAGAATGTTATGTGTCGCTCAACATGTACCAATCAAAGTTCCTAGTAGAAGGTTGAAAACATGGAAGTTTGCTGGTAAGTTTTTATGGAAAAATACCACTGTACAAAATAAATCAGAGCTTGGTCGATGGACGAAAGAGGAACTCCTTGATCTTGGACCAACATTTGTAAAATTAGGTCAAATCGCTTCGACGAGAGGGGATCTATATCCACCAGAATTCACAAAAGAGTTGGAATCATTACAAGATGAAGTCCCTCCCGTGGAATTCGATATCAATGTAGATTATGATATTTTTAAAGAATTTGACCCTGTACCATTTAAATCCGCGAGTATCGGTCAAGTCCACATGGCCGTACTTCAAAACGGTCAAAAAGTTGTTGTAAAATTAAAACGGCCAGGAATTCTGGGTATTATGAAAGAAGATACCGATAACATACGCGACATTGTACACTTCCTCGAGCGCATAGGTATTGACACCGGAAATAGTTCGGGTTCAGTCCTCGATGAGTCTATAGAGTATCTTTTAGGAGAGGCGGATTACAAACAGGAGGTTAATAACGCCATAAAGTTTCGAAAAAGTATGAAAGATGTCGATTGGGTAAAGGTTCCAAAAGTGTATAAAAAGTATTCAAACGATGAAATGATTGTGATGGAATATGTCGCGTCGACCAAACTGACAGAAATTACTGATCCCAAAGTGAACAAGAAGAAGATATGTGAAGCTCTTATAAACGCATATGTCATTCAAACCATGGATAATGGTCTTTTCCACGCTGATCCACACCCAGGTAACTTAGGCTTTTCCTCTAAAGGAAAACTTGTATTTTATGACTTTGGTCTACTCGTGCCACTCTCTGAAGAATTGAGAGACGGATTCACAAAACTTTTCGGATTTATCGTCACACGAGATACTGCTGGTGTAGTAGATACTCTAGTCAAGTTGGGTGTTATCGTTCCAACATCTTCGGATGTTTCTGATATTGAACTATTTTTCGAAACTATTTTAGAGTACCTAGAGACTCTAGATGGTTCTGGAATCGTGAATGATGATCTCGCAACACAACTCGCAATGGAAAAACCATTCGTCGTACCGAGTAGTTTCGTGTACCTCGCAAAAGCCTTCTCCACGATCGAGGGTATATGTCTGAAACTTGATCCAGATTTTAACTATTTCATATATTTGGAACCCCTGATCCAACAACAAATCATAGAATCTGTAGATGTTGGTGACATATTCATGAAGACCACAGAGATTCCTGGGACGATAGGTAAAATAAGTACAGCTGTCACAGGTCTTCAAAAGTCTAGGGGGTCCATGAAACGGTCGATGGTCAAAACGCAACAAGAAATAAGGCTCGTCCAGTACAGTGTAGTATGCGCTCTACTGGCTGAGAAGTGTGGGGATAATCCACCCCTGGCAATGTTTTTTGTTTTTTGTACCCTATGGTTTACTTTTCGTAAAAGTCGATAGACTTTTTCCCACTTTTTTTGGGCTTATCATCCTTTTTGATCAACTTATTGTGCTCATCAAAGTATCCCTTCAAACGTTGCTGTTCATCACGGAAAATATCAGAGACCTTCTCTTTGATCTTATCCACGTCAGCGTCGCGTTCCTTCTGGATTTTCTTACTCAACTTCTTGAACCCCTTGTTCTTCTTCTCGGCGGCGAATACGGTCATAGTGTTTGTGATGGCAAGCATTTACTTTGTATCGACATTTAATTTCAACCGTTTTAACTTTTCCTGAAACTCGCGTTGTTCTCCGGGAGATTCAATTTCCTTACCCGTGTTTATAGCTTCAATCTCAGGTCCCGTCAACTGCATCGCATTAACACGAAAGTCCATGAACGCTTCCATAGAGTGGGGTACTAGGGGTTGGACAAGTTCATAGATGGCTGTGGCATAGTCACGAATTTCCTTTTGAGCGTGATGATCCATCCTTAATTGTAAGAAATGCATGAGATTGTGGAGATCCATCTTCCAGACAAAGGAAGTGTATGTAGACTGGGGAAGAACACCTCGGGCCTGTTCCCTACACACACCCTTTTCTATAAGGTGTTGATAGAGTTTGAAGGCATTCTTATACTGGGTAGACATGACCTCCGCGAGTTTGTCATCAACTTCTACAACACCTTCTGATCCTTGGTGATTGATGGTAGATTGTCCACGGAGGACTTCCGGTTCGTAATATTCCTCATCAACGATAGAATACCTAGCAGACATCTCATTCACAGAGGCGGTTCTATGCCTTAGCCATTGACGAGCGATATACAGAGGTGCTTTGATACGGAATTTAAAAACCACGAGTTCAAGTGGTGAAGTGTGCCAATTTCTAATAAGGTATCGAATAAGACCTCTATCTCCTCGAGTTGTTTTAGTACCAGTTTGATAACTTACTCGAGCACCATCAACAATAGCCTTATCTAGGTTTTGTTGGGGCATGTGATCGACGAGTTCTACAAATCCATGATCTAATACTTTCTTCATTATAACAATATATCCGTTCTAATCTTTAATAATCACAACTATCATCCATCGGGACTTCTCCGCAAAAATCGTATAACTTATACAACTTTTCTTGTGCATCTTTACTAACAACTTCGACATCATTCATGGCATCCATAGCGTCGTCAACCAGTTCTAGAAATGTATCCAATTCGTCGATCGCTACACGATGATGTTTCCTTTGAGGTTTCTTCGAGTGAAAGGTAGCCTTAAGACGTTTATTACTCTTGATGATCTTGTCGATGTTGGGCTTGTTGGTGGGGGTGGCGGACATTCGGATGACGAGACTCATTGTGAATAACTATCCATTTATATCTTTAATCAGGTCACTTAGGTCTCGATAGTATCTCTTCAGGTCTTTCATGAATCTTTTATTATTTTCAAGAACTTCACATTCAACCTTGTTTAGATAAATCCATGCTAAATTACACTTGGAATACTTTGTCATTTTTTGATTTTCATTTGGTTTTCGAGCTACCAACTTTGTAGACTTTTTCTTTTTTGATGCTGGGGTAACTTCAGTCCTATTCACAAAGGAGAGTGCTTGCATGACAGTATCTGCGAGATCATCCTTCTTTTTAGATTTTATAAATGTGTCTACCCAATGTGCGTTGATGGGTCCATCCCTGATGAAGGCTTCACATCGTTGAATAGCGACTTTCTTTCTCTTATTGTATTGTGCCTTACCGGGTCCGGCGACATCGGGTATTTTATGTCTAGCATCGTAGAGAATTGTTTCAGCTTTAGGGCATTTAATAATGAAGTAAGAATGGAGAAAGTGCATGACAGATATCATCTTCTTATTACGGTCGGGTTGTTTTTCGATGAGAATGGTCTTTGCCCCCAGAACCCATGGGCGGGCATCGAGATGATCTCGGAGTGAGATGTAAAGACCATCCTTATGTTCTGGAGGTACACCAGAAACGTCCCAATCTGTTACGAGATTCTTACGGTCTTCATCGAGCATGCACATAGCGAGATTCCTTATACCCACATCAATACTCAGAATCATTAACTTAAAGACTTATATACTCTTTAACTTAAAGAATGTTATTCTTCAGTTTATTCTATCGTAAGCCAGTTATTAAAAAAACAAAAGTAAAAACAAAGCGAACATGGATTCGTGGTCATAATCTAAGATATATACGGAACTGGTCTAGGGGTGATAATCTAAGGCAGTTAAAGAGTTAATTTTTTTAATGGGTATGTGGTGTTGGTGGTGCTGTCATCCATTTGAGGGAACACCTTTAAGTATGCCTCTGAGACACGACACGAGAAGAAATATTTTTTCGACGTGCGGAAACTATTGTTCATGGAGTTGTATGAAGTCACATGCGATTGAGAAGTATGGGTGCAATAGAGGTGGGATTATATGTGGGAATATTACTATGATGCGACGCAAAATGTATAATCACCTTGGAACTGTAAAACCGGCACCGTACAGATATAAACTGGCTGTTTTTGGAGGAGATTTATCTATAGAACAGTTCAGAGAAAATAGTACACGAGACACTAACAAACCTGAAACTAAAATTGATACAAAACCGTATACGGATAATTTGATACCCTTTGTTTCAAACACAAAGAAAATGGATGAAATAAAGAATGCTAATTCTAATAACAATTCACTAAAGCTAAAAAGGACTAAACCTCTAAAAAGAAATCATAACAATTTAGAGTCTGCGCTAGGACTTATCATTACTCCCAAATCCTAAGTTTCTTTTTTGTTTAGCCGTTGGTATTGAAGGTGGTAAATTTTCAGTTTTTTTACTATGAATCCACTGTTCACCGTCGTGTGCGACCCAACATATATCATACCTTTCCATCGTCTTTCTACACAAGACACATGGTAATGATATACCGTCACCGTACACAGTTTTTCGACCTATTATCAAATGACCATATTTTCTGTGTACCCAATCAGAGAAATGATGAGGTTTATGTCCCTTTCTTATACATTCCCTATATAATCGTCGGATGAGTTGTCGCTCTGCACACATGTGATTCGTACTTTCTATGGAAGGCCCTCTAGACATGGAGCCTATCACCGTACAATACTTCATACTTGGCAATTCAAACAGGTTGCTCCGTCGTATACAAAATCACAAGTATTACACTCACTTAGGACTTTAATTTGCTTTTTTGATACGAGACCTTGTGCAAATCGTTCGAGTTCCTTTACTGTATATAATCCGTACTGGATCATAACACTGAGAGATGGAAATCTCATGTATTTGAATATCGACTCGCTCTTTTATATTACTTTAGGCATGGGAGACAATTGGATACAGCATTCTTAGCCTTGAGCATCACAGCAAAACTGTCAACCATGGGAGGAACAATGCTCTTAAGAACAACCTCAAATTCACTGTCCTTCTCACCTTCATCAATTTGTTCAATCAGGTGGTTAAGAACGGCGATGACCAACTTCTTCTTCTGGGGACCAGGCAATTTCTTGAACTTTACACTTTCCATCATCAACCTTCCTAGGATAGGGGGGATATCCTCTTTAGTGAGACCGTCGTCAATGTACTCAACACGAATCTCTTCGACGGTCTTTACGACGCTCTGTGCATCAATCTTTCCAGCAAACTTTTGTAAAATGGCATCCATTATATAATATCTATATATTATAACACAGAATGGAATTTAATGATATTATCGCAACTGCTGCGTTTGGTATAGGTTTTATTCAGATGTATTCTGATATACAAAATTCTGATGAACTTACTAAAAAATCAAAGAAACGAATAGTATTGGGTATCATAGCGAGTATGTTATGGCTTACGTATCAAGCTAGGAAGTATGGAATTAACACAACAACGATGTACACAACAATCGGTCTTTTGGTTCAAGTTTATTTATTGAACAAGATCTTGTTAAAAGACATTAAAGATTGATGACATGTATAATTCAGTAATGAGCACCCTCATTTGTTCGTCGATCAAGCCGGTCTGTCAACCTAAGTTAACCACTAAGCGTCGTACACGTACCACACCAATTGCGCGTTCCTCTCCTGAGCCCGTTCAGGATATCGTAATCGAGTACGAGGAGAAGCCTGTACCAGTCCCAGAATATCGCTTCGCTGAGGTTCTCAATGGTCGCGCTGCTATGCAGGGTTTCCTTTGGGGTTCTATGAACTGGGTGATGACCGGCGACAATATCTTTCAACAGGTTGAGGATCCAGTGTATGCGATGGCTGCGACTGGTGTAGTCACCACACTGGCACTCGCATCGGTGTTTACTGCTGAAGATTTTACCATCGAGAAGATTGGTGCGTTCACCCCCGAGGCTGAGCTTAAGAATGGTAGGTTGGCTATGCTCGGATTTACCACTCTATTGGGATTGAGTGCCATGTAACCTATAAATTCAATCATTTTAACCTTTTCTTCCATTGAAAATGTCCCTGCCCTACGCATCACGTAGGCCAAGAACATCATGAGAATATATACATTCACTGCAATTGGCTTCATACTAATAATACTTAAAAACATTACAGTCTTTATACGTACATGAAACTATCATACGCTATTACCGTGTGTAACGAATCAAAAGACTTGTATGGACTTATATCTTTTCTTTTGAAAGTGAAGGATCAAGAAGATGAAATAAATGTATTACTAGATTCCCTCCACGCTACTAAACCCGTCAGGGATGTTTTGAATTATTTCCAGAAAGATATCACTGTATCCGAACGAGATTTTGATGGAAACTTTGCAGAACACAGGAATTACCACCTTACAAAATGTACTGGTGACTACATTTTCATCATCGATCCAGATGAAATGCCGAAAGAAAAACTATTGAAAGGTTTGAAGGGTGCTATAAAAGATAGTGGTGCCGAACTGTTACTCATCCCAAGAATAAATTTACATCCAGGGTTTACACAGGAGTGGTTGGATAAATGTAAATTTAAGGTTAATGAATTCGATTGGATAAATTGGCCGGACTATATATGCAGAGTTTTCAAAAATGATCCTGGTACCATCAAGTATGGGAATGCGTTACATGAGAGTGTTATAGGTACAGATAAGAAGGTTATGCTTCAAGCGGATCCATCTATAGCTGTGTGGCATATAAAGTCTGTAGACAAACAAGATAATAGATGGAACTCTGACGGAACATTTATTGTTCCAGATGGGGAAAACTTTTATGACTCTCTAATGTAGCTGTTATTTCATCGTCCGTCATGTACGGAAACATAGGTAAACTCACACATTTAGAACAAAACTCTTTCGCATGTTTACATTCGACATGAAACTCTCTGAAGCATTCTAATTCTGGTAATGAAATGGGATAATGGATACCCGTTTGTATTCCATTTTTCTTCATATGTTCGATGTAAGAGTCCCTGTTTTCCTGTAGCGTGTAAAAAACATGATAAACATCTTTACCTATAGAACTTCTCGTAGGAAATGTATGCGCCTCGTTATATTTTGTCGCAACATTGATTCTTTCATTTGTCCATTCATCGAGGTGCTTTAATTTTGTTGATAGGAACAATCCCTGCATTCCATCCATACGGCTATTTACACCATCTGTCTGATGTTCATATCGGTTATGTGCTGGAGCACCCAGACTCGCGTACTGCTTCATTTTAGTGGCGAGTGTGAGTGATTTTGTTATACACGCACCACCATCACCGAGCGCTCCTAAGTTTTTACCCGGGTAAAAGGAAAAGCAACCAATGTCACCAATCGTTCCGACATGACGGCCATTTCTAATTGATCCATGTGCTTGTGCACAATCCTCTATGATTGGAATTTCAACATCTCTTGGGACGTGGGCACACTGTCCAAATAAATGAACGATGATTATACATTTAATGTCATCGTCTATTTGAGTGTCAATGAAATCAATTAATCCTGTTTTAGGGTTTACATCCACAAACACCGGTACATGCCCAGCATTCACAACTGCCATAGCTGTAGCCGCGTAAGAAACTGCGGGAACCATAATCTTCGAATTATCTTCAAGCTCAAGAGCCTTGATTGCCAGATATAATGCATCGGTACCACTGTTACACGTGATACAATACGGAGATTTGGTATATTCCTTAAAGTTCTTGGCAAACATTGTATCCCCAACAAAGCCACTAGAATCTAAAATTGTGTCGAGAGCTTGATGAAACTCGTTTCTGAGTGGATCATGGATTCTTTTCAAGTCATTAAATGGTACTTTCATTATTAAAGATAAGTTGCATGTCTTTAATAATGAAGTGTGTTATAGTAGGTTTAGGGTATTTTGGTAAGATTATTCAAAGTAAGTTGAAAGAATTTCCTGTCGATGAACTTATTACCATTGACCCATTTAATCCAACCAGTGAATTCAAGAATATATCCGATGTAGAGAATGTAGATGGATATTGGTTTGTAACAACACCTGCGAGTACACACCACAGTGTTCTATTGGAACTTTTCCAAAAAGGTGTTAAAAATATTTGGGTGGAGAAACCCATATGTAACACACTAGATGATACACTCGATATATTTTCCAAGAAACCGGATGATGTTTTCCTATATTGTGATTTTACATGGCTTCAACACGAGGCTATAAAACGATTGGGGAGTGTGAGTGACATAAAACATATTGAAATGAAATGGATGAACGATGGGTCAATGATTCCCAAGGATGTAAACATAGTAACAGATTTAGCTATTCATCCTATATCTATCTTAACATTCCTGTTAATTAAATCGAAAGATATTTTAGAAAAGATACATGTAACGTATGCAAATGATATGTCTGTGTTGATAAATGGTTTCAGTAAAAATGGCTTAACATTTAACATAGAAGTGAGTAATTCTTCATCTATAAAAACACGGAACATCAGTGTGTATTGTGCAGATGATGTATATAGATGGTTTTCGGAAGATCCCGATCACATAGAAAACCTGGGTCGTATCGAATCTAAAGATGCCATCGTATCTAATATCCAATTATTTTTTTCAAAAAATTCTCTGGGGTACCCATTAGATATTGCGAGAACACTTGAAACTGTTAATGAATTGTTCACCAACTTCGAGAAGTAATTTTTTATCACTATCGGATAATGAAGATCTCTCTACCCCAATTGTATTGACTTTTATGGGAATCGAAGGAACTCCACCCCATACGATACCTTCGGGTGATTCACCTTTGAAAAAGCTTCCCGCACCTATCACACAGTATTTACCTATCACAGATCGCTGGTGTATGGATGCATTCATACCCACATGAGTGTTGTCACCTATAGTTACAAATCCAGCGATGCTACACCCCGGGTTTAACTGTACATTGTCACCTATATCACAATCATGTCCTATGAATACCTGGCTCATGATATAACAGTTGTTACCTATTCTCGTGTAACTTTCAGTTGGTTTATTTATGACCACATATTCTTTCATCTCTGTATTATCACCGATGATAACCTGACCATTAGGATTTGACTTTTTACCTTTCCAATCCGGTTCAGTTATCATTGAACTCATATCGATTTAAAGAGCATCATCTTTAATTCAGTAAATGAATGTTCTCGTATTGGGATCGGAGGGATTAGTGGGTACGTCTTTATGTAATGAACTGAAGAGGAATGGGTACACAGTTATTCATTGGGACATATCTTTATCGGTTGATCATGATTTAAGTAACATCGTGAATATTCAAAAATTGAAACATGTGATTGATAAGGTTGATTTCATCTTTTTTCTCGCCTATGATGTTGGTGGAGCCAAATATATATCAGACGTAAACTTCAACTTTATAAATCGAAATATCATGATAATGTTCAATACATTCAACTTGTTAGAAAACAAAAAGTTCATCTTTACTTCGAGTACAATGTATAATATGGAAAGTATATACGGTACACTTAAGCATGTTGGTGAACAGTATACATCTAAATTAGGTGGTCTTTCTGTTCGTTTTTGGAATGTATACGGGCCAGAACCATTTTCTGAACGGTCCCATGTTATTACAGACATGATACATAAATGGAAAAGGAATGGTTACATCGATTTGATGACAACTGGTGAAGAAGAAAGACAATTTTTACACACAGATGATTGTGCTAAATGTCTGATTACCATAATGAAAAACTACAACGAAATTCTTAAGAGCAATAAATATGTAGATGTTACGAGTTTTGAATGGAAAAAAATAAAAGATGTTGCTAAATTTATATGTGACGATATTCGTGTCACCGATATAAAAGTAACTACACATGACCGAAAAAATCAACCAAGTTCGTTTATTCTTAACTACTGGAAACCCACTATTTCTCTATCGGCGGGGATAACATCTCTTCAATTAGACTCTCGATATCATACTCTCTAGTCCACCCAAGCTTTTCGATAGGGTCACTATCACCTACGAGTAATATGTTATTATTTGGTTGGTAAAATTCATCTGAAACTTTCACCACAGTTTTACCATCTATTACACCAACTTCATTTACACCTTCTTCCGACCATTCAATCGTTTTGTTCATTTTTTTCACTGCGATTTCAATAAATTCTCGCACAGAATACGGTTTACCAGATGCGATAATGAAATCCATTGCCCATTGTTGTTGTAACATCAACCACATGGCTTTTACATAATCTTTTGCGTGACCCCAGTCTCGTCTAGATTCGAGATTTCCGATTTGAAAACATTCACCAGACTGTAAACCCTGTATAATCTTTTGTGTCACATATATACCAGGTCTTCTTGGCGATTCGTGATTATACAAAATACCTGAACATACAAATATTCCCTCATTTTCCCTATAATGTTTGACTAAAGAATCTGCACTCTCTTTCGAAATCCCATATATACCTCGAGGTCCACGCATCGTATGTATCGTTTGTGGAGTAGACCACGTTGATTTAGTGTTTGCAAAAATCTCCGAACTTGAAGCTTGAAAAATTTTACATCTTGACCGTGTACCAACACCTTTTACAGCTTCTATTATATTAAGAATACCCATGGTATTCACATTGAACGTTTTAGTGGGTGAATCATAATGAATTTTTGCGGCTAGGTTATATATTTCATCGGGATTGTAATGTTTAATTGTTTCATATATTTCATTGTAATTAGTTACATCCCCTCTAAACTTTACAACTCGATATCCTTTTTCTTCGAGGAATTCGCATAAATAACTCCCATCTTGCCCAGATGCACCGGTTATTATCGCAGTTTTCATTTACATAACACACTATCATACCCTTTAATTGTTTGTTACTCTAAACAATGAATATGTTTAAACATGGTATCGATCATTTCTTCACTAATAAACTGGTTATTACCTATGTATACACCATTATTGTTTAAAATTTCTGCGTTTGGAACCTTCACAGTATCTTTCCATTTTTTTAGGAATGGATGTAATAGTAAATTTCCCGCAACTATTGGTCTGTATTCTATACCGAGATCGTTAAAAATAGACTTAAGTTTGGTGACATTTCCGGGGTCTTTACATACGAAGGGGAGAACAAAACTACTATTTCCGGGGTCATTGTATGGGATGTAAAAATGTTCGGGGTTTAGACGTTTTATGAAAGAGTCAAAATTTTTTCGACGAATGTCTATATGACTATCAAGTCTCTTCAACTGCTCGATGCCGAGGACTGCATTCAATTCGGTATTTCTAAAGTTATACCCATCCGTGAGAAAAAGGAAACTCGGATCGATATTAGGATTATTTTGAATAGCTTCATCATAAAACTTTGGTGATAGAAGACGGGCCATTCCGTGACTTCTTTTAATTTTCATAAGTTCATACAGTAATTCATTATCAGTAGAAATCATACCACCTTCAATAGTGGTCATATGGTGTCCATAGTAAAAACTGAATGTACTACCTATACCTGTACTACCACGCTTATTTCCATCTGGACCCCTCACCCCATGCGATTCACATATATCCTCAATAAAAATTGCATTTGGATATTTCTTCTTAAGTTCTTCTATAGGTGAATTTAATCCTAAAAGATGAGTAGCGAATACAACTTTAATATCTTCGTCGGGGAGAGCATCGGTATCAAAGCTATATCTTTCCAAATCTATATCACAAAATATAGGTTCTAGACCAACCTGAAACACCGGAGAAACATTTGTGACCCATGTACATGCAGGTACAAGAACTTTAGAACCATCGGGAATTTCATATAATTCTTTGACAGAAGCCATGAGTAAAAGATTCGCAGTGCTACCAGATGTCACGTATAGGGAAAATTTAGATCCTAGCCACTCACTCCAGTCATCTTCGAATTCTTTTACTTTGTTACCACATGTATACTTATCAGTGGAATATATGAAATCGACGAGAGCCCTTTTGTCACTCTCAGTGATGGTTGGTTGCATTAATGGCCACCACATTATTACCTAAACGGGTAAAGTCTCTTTTAAGTATATAAAGGGTAAAACAATAAATAAAACTATATGAAAAGGATTATAAGTTTAACAAGTATACCGTCTCGATTTAAGACGTTACCCGCAATTGTTTATGATTTAGAGAAACACCAAGATGTGGATGAAATATGGGTAAACATCCCTTACACGTATAACAGATTTCCAGATACAGAGGTTATACTTCCAGATTTCTCTTTGTGTTCAAAGGTTGTTATCAATAGGTGTGTAGATTACGGGCCAGGTACTATGTATATGGGTCCAGCTAATTCGGATAAATGTGATGCGGATGTCGTCATCGTTGTCAATGATGATACAAAATACCCGAGTAATCTAACGAGTAAATTAGTGGAACTGTATAAGAATGACAACAGTTGTTGGTGTCTATCGGGGTTTCGTGTAGATGAATATATAAGAAATAATGGTCAAGTGGGGCGTTATGATAAACAATGCATCGATGTTACGGAAAGTTACGGTGGAGTTATTCTTGATATGAAATGGTTGAGAGATATCAAGGATACATTTTTAGACTTTTACGAGCTCACATATAATGACGATATAATCATCAGCAATCTACTTTCCAAAATGGGTATATCTAAAAAGAGTATTTGTGATCAATCTATGAATATAGGTATGATTCGTCAATATTCATATGGTATGGGAGAAGATGCATTATTTCAAAATAATGGAGAGGGGAGTCATGTTGAAAATAATAAACGAGTCTTCAAAATGTTGAAAGATAAGAACCTAAGTCATTTTAAATCTTCATGAATGCTATGGAAGAACATGCGGAATTGAAGGATGTGTATCAGGGTCTGGAAGCTAAGGCGGATGATATAGCCTACAGTCTCAGTAAATTACCAATTGATTACAAACTCGCTGATAAATGTGCCGATATTGAATTCGCTGTGGAAGATATCAAAGAGTGGTATGAGAAGCGAAAAAGGGATTTTGAAGAATACGAATCGGAAAAGAAATTCGTATTAGACAGGATCGAATTAATTGACGCACATCTAAAAAGGTTACATAATGACGTTGAAACTCTCAAATTACGAGAGTTTTCTCATGACCAACACGGAGGGTCGTATTCACGATTACCTCAAATCCGGCGTCCGTAATATTTTTACAAAACGCTACATCTTCGGAGCATGTATCTCTGATGATAGTCCCATCTTCAGCTTCAATCTCTATGAGAGGGTAGCTAAAGTATGGATACTTCAACTTTTCGATGACACCCTTACGACATGCAAAGAACCCCATTCCATTATAAGCGACTGGAATGAATTTGGGGGTAGACTCAAAATCTTCAACTTTCATGAATTCAAATGTTCCAGTTTTCTTGAAGTAGTCTGTGTCCCATTGTTTAACACATGCATAATGTGTGAGATCTTCCATTCGATAGAGTCCAGAAACAACTGGATATTTCTCTGTGTCATCTACGAGTTCAATAACCTGGTCAGGTGTAAACATGATATCTGAATCGATAGTAAGCCATACATCGTAATCTACCTTCCCACCGAATGGAGTTTGGTGAGCACCTCTAAGAACATCGAGACCAAGTGTTTTCATTCGTGAAAATGTGACATAACTCGAATATTCATTGGTCATTATAATCTCATATCCCCGAGATTTCATTGTCATGATTGTATTGATGAGATTCATCATGAACCTCCCTGAATACGTTCGACCGGGTAGTGCGATGATGACCTTTGTCATTTTGATAGAATACCGAGCACTTCTTTAACCGCTGGGTGACGAACGATATCCTCATCCTCCATCATGACATGTGTAATGTACGTAAGATCATGACACTGCATCTTATATATGAGATCTTCGAGACCATTTTCTTGACCAAGATCCGACTGTTCGAGATCACCAGTCACGATGAGTTTAGTCCCCTCACCGACTCTTGTGAGGAGCATCTTCATTTGATTAGGGGTAGCGTTCTGCATCTCGTCGGCGATGATAAGTGTATCAGTGAATGTTCGACCCCTCATGTACCCGAGTGGCTCTATTTTGACAAATCGATCAATCTGATTGTATGAGAAATACTGTTCAAAAATATCAAACATTGGTTTTGTCCATGGTTCCATCTTCTGGTCCATGTCTCCGGGTAGATATCCCATATCCTCATCCGCTGCTACGATTGGTCGAGTCAGAACAATTTTGGGGCGTTGATACTTGGTCACGTGTTCGAGGGCAATTTGACACGCGAGCATCGTCTTCCCAGATCCCGCTGGCCCGGTTCCTATTATAATAGGTTTAGGTGACCTAAGGGCGAGCATGTATCTACATTGACCAGGGGTCTTTGGGAAGTTCATCTATAATGAGCAACGGTTTTATTCGCAGTCACTTTCACTCTCATTGAATTCGGAAGAATAATCAATCGAATCAAGTGTTCTTGTTTCTTCTACTTTACCACAATATTTCTCAGGATTCTCGTTTAAAATTCGTATCCATTTCAAGTACACTTTAGGTAATGCATCATAGACTTGCTCCCTGGCTTTATCGAAATTATTGCGTGTGAGAACATTTTGTGTCACAGCGATAGAATCCTCAAAGTTTACAGTTATGTGCCACCAATCACTCGGTAAAAAGACGGTTTCACCTGGAAGTTGTATGATATCCTTATGTGGTAAGTGTTTGTATTTAGGGTATTCTTTCAGAAACCATTCAGCGCCTCGTATAACCGAATCGAAGTCATCCTCAGATTTAAAAGTTTTGGGTGGAAATAATATCCATCGTTTCTTTCCCTGTATCATGGTATTCCATGCGCTCGTACACACTGGGTCTACATGGAGTGATGTACCAGCTCTTCTTGTACTCAGTAACAGCCATCTAAAGTTTGGTCGTTCTTCATCGGATAAACATTCAAATAGATCTTCATCGAACCATTCGGGTATTGTGTATTCATTCAGAAGTTCTCTCATTTTTTTACCTTTATCTGCAAATGTGCTATCAAATATAAATATCGGTTCATCATCTTGTCTATGCTTTGGTGAATGTATGTAATGGTAATAATAATCGTATTTAAGTCTATTGTTTCCAGTCACATTAAACTTGCACTTTCCGAAACGCTCTTTGAAACTTTCGAATGACCAATTTTTCATTGCACTCCATTCATTTGGTACATCTTGGATTATACACGGTGTATTTGTATGTAGATAATGCTCTTTGAAATGCTCCTTTGAAGTTGTTTTCACAGAGATGTAATCTACCGATTCACCAAACGGTGTTTCCAAATTTACAGAATCAAATAACTTGGCTATACCTCGATAGTCCCATGTTGATCCTATAACCTTTTTGAATGCTCGTAAACGTGTACCAGCTCTACACGTTTCATTGAAATTACCCATGTAGGTCACCGTTTCGTCATCACTTACATAAATACGATATAAGATTAACACGAGTAAAACGATGATCGGTAATATATATGATCTACGCATCTGATTTCTTTCGATATTTTTTTTATTAATATATTACAACATGGATTTCCACTTCATTAAATTAAATTATAACGGTACATATCTAAGTCTCGTGGATCCTAAATCGAAATCTCGTTTTGTATGTTTTGCTGAAAAGGATATGGCGATGAAGTGTGTAGATTATGCAGCAGAATTTAGAGCAAGAAATCGTATATGGCCATCCCTAGATATGTCTTCAGAAAATAGGAAATTAGAATTAAATGAGGAGGTAAAATTTCCATACGGTTCTCCTCGAATTATAAAACGTTCATTGGATATTGAAACATTTGATTTCACTACTTTAGATAAAATAGCGTGTAGAACAAACGTCTCATTTTACTGTATAATAGCTTTTGACGTGATTTTTCGTAATGATAGTGAAAGTATAAAAATGTCCGGACAGGAAATGGACGGTATTGCTAACCCAGAAGATTTCGGTGAATGGATGGATTTTAGCTTAAAAATAAAGTAAGTGGTATTTATAAGATGTGTGGTATTTTAGCATTTTTTGGTGAAGGAGTAGATGTTTCGTCATATCTCCTTTCTCATCGAGGACCCGATGATTATGAAACAAAGACATTAGGTAAATGTCGTATGGACTATTATCGCTTATGTATAAACGACTTAACGAAAGCGGGTATGCAACCCTTCATCGATAATGGACACATGTTGATCTGTAATGGTGAAATTTACAATCACAACAAATTTAGAACTGGTTCCGAGAAGAGTCAAAGTGACTGCGAAGTTTTACTCCCCCTCATAAAAAGTTTCGGTATGGTTAAAACTATGGAGATGATCAATGGTGACTTTGCCATCATATATTCGGATGGGAATAGAATCATGGCGGCGAGGGACCCCGTCGGAGTCAGACCCCTATTTTATACACGGTACGCCGACGGTTCAATCGCATTTTCAAGTGAGGTCAAGGCGTTACGATTTTTGAACTCAAAAATTGATATATTCCCCCCGGGTCATATATATGATTCATACATTGATGATTTTGTATGCTACCACACCGGGTACTGGAATGTACATAAATATATTGAAACACCAAATGTCCGTGATCAGATTAGGGATGTATTTGAGACTGCTGTACATGACAGAATTGCAACGACTGACCGAGAAATAGGATTTCTTCTCTCCGGTGGATTGGATAGTAGTTTAATCACTTCGATTGCTTCTCGAAAACTTGGTAAAATCAAAACATTTTCGATTGGTTTAGAAGGGAGTCCCGACTTGAAAGCGGCGCGCAAGGTTGCCGACTACCTCAACACAGATCATACAGAAGTTAAGTTTACTATCAGCGATGGAATCGCACATCTGGGAGATGTGATTTTCAGCCTCGAGTCATATGATACTACAACAGTGAGAGCGAGTACACCTATGTGGTTATTGTGCAAATACATCAAAGAACATACAGATTGTCGTTATATATTCTCTGGTGAGGGGAGTGATGAAATTCTAGGTGGATATCTCTATTTCCATAACGCACCATCTGTCGATGAGTTCGCGTATGAAAACATGCGCCGTCTTCGTTTGATCCATCAGTTTGATGGATTACGTGCAGATAGGTGTGCAGGGGCTCATGGTTTAGATTTGGTTGTACCATTTCTGGATAAGCAATTCATAGACACTTGTATGACTATAAACCAAAATCTGAAGGTGGACCCGATTGAAAAACGCATATTGAGAGAGGCGTTTATAGGTTATCTACCAGATGAGATTTTATGGAGACAAAAGGACGGAATGAGCGACGCAGTCGGGACGAATTGGGTAGATGAAATCAAAGCGTACGCGGAAAGAGATGTCACTGACAAGGTTTACAGAGACACTAAAAATAGAAGTCGGGGTCATAATATACCCATAACAAAGGAAGAGGCGTTATACCGGAACATTTTCTGGAAGTTTTACGGTGAAGATTGTGATCATCTCATCACAGAAATCTGGAGACCAAAATGGACTAAAGTAAGAGACCCGAGTGCGCGCTTACTTATAGAAAAGAATCATACCTAATATAAATGGCGGACTTTGTAAAGAATTTCAACTGTAAAAACGAGGACCATGTGATGTGGTTGAAGAAACTTGGTGGTGTGATGGCCAAGTCCATGTCTGGTGAGAGGATCAATGTCGAGGCTGCTGTAAATAATAACCCTCTACCAAATAAACCCGTTATTTCTAACGTGGCTGATTGGGCGTATGTACACTTTCAGTTATGTATGAAGTATGCGAATGCAGTTCTAAGTGAGGATGCGTTCGTCCCCGGGAAGAAGTAATAAATATTCATCTAACGAAAAATCTTGTGGATCTGAGTTTTCATCCATGCGCATCAATAGTATCTTACCATAAACCTCTTCATCTTCAAATGGTTTTGGTAAGATATTCTCATTCTTAATTATTCCAGAACTTTCGGGTTTCATTATAACCACATCTATGTCAGGCCATTGACCAATAAATGTTGCTCTACCAGAAAGTATTTTGAACACTTCGTTTTTTGAAGGCTCTATGTCTATGTGTATCTGTTCTATAGCGTCACGCGTTTCGTGTATAAGAACAGCCAACGTCATCTTAAGAGATGTGTATAAAAAAATATCTGTAGAATATAAATGTTTAAGCTCCGAGAGAAGCATATATTGGTTGTAATTTTTGTCGTGATAGCTATCATAGGTATTCGGTATTTAAGGGAGTCGTATCGTTCGGAGGGTTCTGATTACAGATACGGGTTCGTAGATACCAATCCCGCACGCAGAACATCCCAATTCTTCGATAATTGTTCTCCTGAGAATATGGAAGACTGTAAAAGAAATAATCCTTATGAAGGTCTTCCTCTGCCCTAAGTTATATAAAAGAATGGGTATTTTATAAGATAAGTACAATGGAGAATCCGACCAGGTGTTTTGTGATTAAACGCCTATCTACTCTTCTCGGGATTCCCGAAGATGATACAATCTGTTTGAATCTCGAGAAGAATATTCTAAATCACTCGATTGAAAAATGTAAAAACCCTAATGATGCCGCATGGGAAAATCATCGTTTCGTGAATGTGTATAAACATAAGTTTCTACAAATTCAGTACAATTTGCGACAGTCACCCGAGTTGAAACTTAAAATCGTTACGAAGTTGATAAAAACCAAGGATGTAATCAATATGAATCCGGAAGAATTGTGGTATGATGGACCGTATGCTAAGAGAATTGAAGAGAAGATTCATATTGATATGAGAAAGCAATATATTGAAAAGGAAGCTAAGGAAAATCTAGTTGGATTCTTCAAGTGTGGGCGCTGTAAATCGATGAAGACCACATATTTCCAGATGCAGACGAGATCTGCGGATGAACCTATGACTGTATTTGTGAGTTGTCTTAACTGTGAGAAAAATTGGAAGTGTTGATGTAGTGCTGAGAATCTGTTAAATCTGTTGGCATGTCTCCAACTGATAATATGAATCTGTATGGTAACGCCCTTTTCATTGCCGATTTCGTTTGTGGTGTAGTGAAACCTATATAGTCGTATGAAATATTAAATGATGCGAGTTCATTAGCTGTCCATTTTATAATTTCTTCAGTGCCTAACCTCGCTGTAATTATAACAATTTTATACCCTAAATACTGAGCCCTGTACAATAACTCGATAATGGGAAATATTGGTTGTTTATTTACAAATATAAGAGTGTCGTCTATATCAAACATTACCGCATCACCCTCCATAACCTGTCTGTTTGATATATACCCTATTCCTACGCTCTTAAGATTTTCCATTAATTATATTAAAGATTTAAATTAAAAACTTGACAGGTATGATTATCGACGTACAGTGTGATGATCATAGCGTTCAAATAGCTCAGCTACTTAAGGATTTGGGTGACTCGTGTGAAGTTAAATTCCTTGAAAGAATTCATTCAAGTGTTTTTAATTTCAGTGATCGTGTAGAGATGATAGAACGGGGTTCCATATCTGGGTTTTATGATGTCGAGAAGCTAGAGGACACTGGTATTTACGTACATACCCAAAGAGGATATGAACTCATCGATGATAGCGAAGATGAAGATTTTACGTGTAGTGATGTTGAAAGTGAAGAAAGTGATGATGTGTCTCTGATTGATGAAGAAGAAGACCTAAGTTCTCTATAGTTTTATATAAAGTAAAGATAATGGAGTATAAAGAACCTAAAAAACGCGTGACTAAGAACGATAAGAAAAACAAAAAGGGTGTGTACACGTCGAAACATATACGAAACATACTTAAACAAAAAGAGGCAGCTATAGATAAGAGAAACGATGGCCCCGTACCATCCCCCAAATGCTCACTACTCCCAAATGGACGTGTCTGAATATTCCGACACGGAAATTTTCAGGTTTATGGGAAAGACTGGTAAGAAGTTTTACTGGCTCACACAAAAACTGGGGTTGGATTACCTGTGGTACGATAAAAAGAGGAAAATTATCGAAATCTGGGGACCGTATTATACGCACGTCAATCAACAATCAGCTCACGTAATCAGGTGTGAGATTGATTTTTTTCTGAAACCTAAGTTAGAGGAACTCGCTTCCAATAATCAAGATGAGCATGTACAAACGACCATCGCAGCGTGTTAAAGTCGATCATGATGGTCAGTGTCACGCACCCGCTAGAGAGGGTTCTTTTTTACACAATCTCTTGAATCCTCCACCTACGAGGTTTCCAATGAAAATAAAACAGCCTGTGTATCACCAAGATGATTATCTAAAACTTCTAAAATCAAGCAATGAACGCATGGGTCTTAAGTATGTTGATCCAGAGTTACCAATTGTGATTCCGGTAGTGTACCCCGACCCACCACAGGAACCCGACTTACCATATAGTGATCACATTCGTGTAACGCTTAGAATCCTAAAGAATGGTATCGTTCGGGTGAAAGTATACCCATCTATTGCGATATTACATGAAAAGTATTGGAGTAAGTGTATAGTTCCACCACTGAAACCTGTTATACAAGCGTTTAAAGCCTATGGATTCAGTGACGATTTCATTAAGAAGGTTGAGAAGTCTCAAAAAAAAGCGGAACTTTTTAAACAAAAGGTTCCATTCATTCTCGCTAAGATTTTCGATAAGGAACCCGTCAAAAAAATAAAAAAGAAGAAGAAAGTGGAAGAAGTCATAGAAGAGGATATTCCACCAGTTCCCGATGAACCAGAGGAGGAAGAGACCCTTGATGTAGAACCCGAGGAAGAGGAGGTTGAGGAAGAGGAGTATATCTCCGACGGAGAAGAATGAGTACCTAAGTAGTTTTACATTTTTAATAAAAGTATCATCATGAATATATTTTTCCTTTCATTACTCCCAATTGAAATCGCTCATATGTCATGTGATCAACATGTCGTCAAAATCCAATTGGAAATATGCCAAATGCTTTACACTGCGTGGCACTTTTCCAATGAGGAACACACTGTTCACGAACACGCCCCGTTTACAAAAGATGGAAAACGGAGAGGATATCGTCCCGCACACGTGAAGCACCCTATGACCATGTGGATCGCATCGAGTCTCGAGAACTACTTGTATGCATGTAAGATTGGTATTGCCTTGACGATGGAATATACACACCGATACGGAAAAATACATACATGTGCACAGCATCTCATGTGGTTACACGAAAACAGACCTTCACATTTCGAGGAACGAAGAAGTCTGACGGCATACTACTCTGAAGAAGGTATTCCCGAGTGTATGCCCGAACAATACAGAAGACCCAGTATTACGGATGCGTATCAAATGTATTATATGATGGATAAGATGTCCTTTGCTCGATATAAAATCCCAGCGAATACTAAATGATTGTAGCGACAACTTTATTCGATCATCCCCACATCAAGGGTACCGTAGAGTTTGAAGAAAAAGGTACCAAGGTTGTGATTAAAGGAAATTTAAAATCTGTAAAGTACAAAAATAGTTCACATGGATTCCATATACATGAGGCTGGTGATCTGAGTGATAAATGTATGGGTGCATGTGCACACTTTAATCCATATGGTAAGAAGCATGGAGGACCTACATCTAAAGAGAGACATGTAGGAGATTTGGGAAACATTCGTTTCGACGCACGGGGTGTTGCTAAATTTAGGATGGAGGACAACCTGGTAAAATTGAGAGGAACTAAAGCTAATGTCATCGGTCGGTCGGTCGTCATTCACGAAGACCCCGATGATCTGGGTATGGGTACCCATAATGATAGCTCGACAACTGGACATGCCGGTAAACGGATAACATGTGCGGTTATTGGGTATTCTAAGCGGATGTGTACAAAAACATAGCTTCGGGTCGAGTCTCGGGGATGTCCACGTATCCCAACTCTTTCAAAAATCTATGCACCTCTGTATCTGGTGTAAAATTATGTATCTCTATAAGAATCATGGGCATGTGTTTTTTAATAGTTTCCTTAGCACCCTGTAAAGCTTGTAATTCATGACCTTCTACATCGATCTTTATTATGGATGGTACACCTTCATAAATATCGTCAAGTCGTTCGCATTTCACAAGAACCCCTTCACCTTTCATATCATCTGTTGGATGAAAGCTCGTCCCCCCATAATTGATTTGTGTATTAGATTGGCACCCTTTACTCGGTAAAAATATCTCATCTATACGCTTTTCATTAGAAAGCGCACATGGATACACATTAATATCGTGATTTGTCCTGTTTACTTCAGCATTTTTGTCCACGATTGAATGGTACACGGGTTCAAATGAATGCACCGGACCATATTCGGAAAAGATGAGTGTGTTGTATCCTATATTCGCACCCATATCTATGATGTCTGTACCCGGTTTATAATGTTTTTCTACATCCATACGCATCCATGCATCCCACTCATACCCCCGAGAGATACATGGTCCAATATACTCGTCATTCTCTATGACAAATACATCGTATTTTCCATTGTTTACTTTCACCACATTGACACTCATTACACTTCTATGTAATAATTTCTTTAATAATAATAAGAATGGTTGTTCTATTTGTCGTTCTAATTATTTCCGTAGTATTCGTATTAGTGAATATAAACGGTGATATTAGTTCATTATCAAAAAATAGACACGATGTTACTCACATGGCCAGGGAAATCGAAGAAATCCAAGATGTTCCCATCGAACGGACCATGGTCTATAAGACTGATAACCGAAATGCTACATGGGCTCACAAATCTAAGAGATCTTCTGTTCGTGAAATTCTGAATACATCCGATAAAAATAGTCGAATGCAATACAAAACAGATATGGTGGATAATGAACACCCGTTGTGTGGGGTCATGAAGAAGTATTTCCCAGAACCACACCATACGTTGAGGGTGTGTTCTAAAAACTGGGAATTTAAGTCACATTTTGATTGTTCACATAATAGAGTCATATGTATCTACGGAACCAAGAGGTTTTTGGTGTTTGATATGTATGATCATCCCAATGAATTAGATATTCTAGAATACACTAAGAATATGCCGATTGATAAACTGAAACCATTCTTACAAGAGAATGGAATACCTGTTCAAGATAACTATTTACAACCGGGTGATGAGTTATACATTAAACCAAAGATGTATCATAGAGTTGAATCAAACGATTCCAGTATAATTATAGGTCACGCGCCACCATTGGAGCATATGAAGGTGTGTAGTGAAAAGTTTAGTAAAATATGGCCTACGCAGGGAAAACTTTGTACGAATAGTAGGTGTATAGAGTAGGTGATGACGTTCCGTAATTGCCCTCATGATGTATGGATTATTGAATGTAAAACATGTAATAGTGGCCCTATATGTATTCATGGAGATATAAAAGATATGTGCAAAAACTGCAATGAGATAAAAAGTGATTTAAAACAATCCCTACTTTATAATAAAGTATGTTCAGCATTGGAAAAAACTTTACCGCACCCACTATCAAAGTTGATACCAAAGAACGAAAGGCAGAATATCACCCAAGGACATATACACAGTTTATCCGAGGGCTCAAGAATCGTGAACTCCCTTCCGTAATTGTACGACCGAATAAGAACGTCGCCGTATTTCAGGAAGAGAATGGGGATTATGGTGATGTGTCAATTGCACCGAATGAACAGTTGTGGCAGACCCTAATGGAAAGTGAGACTGAAGTTCTCATAGATAATACACAACCTACTTCTCTCATTGAAAATGTTGTCTTGTTCTTTTTTATTGCTTACGTATTTACCCTCGGTCGTACCTTATTCGCCCCTAGAGGTGAAGGTGGTATGGGAATGTCGAACCCTTTCATGAAGTCTGCTGAATTTAACATAGAACAGGAAGTTACCACGCGTTTCAAGGATGTTGAGGGTATCGACTCAGCTAAGGATGAGCTCGAGGAGATTGTTGACTTTCTCAAAAACCCTGAAAAGTACTATGGAAGTGGTGCCCGAATCCCACGTGGTGCTCTTCTCGCCGGTGCCCCGGGTACTGGCAAGACCCTTTTAGCTCGTGCTATCGCGGGTGAATCGAGTGTACCCTTTCTCCAGTGCTCCGCGGCGAGTTTCATCGAGATGTTCGTTGGTGTTGGCGCTAAGCGCGTTCGCGAACTTTTCCAACAGGCACGAGAGAATCAACCGTGTATCATCTTCATTGATGAGATTGACGCTGTTGGTAAGAAGCGCGGTGGAACTACTACACCCGGTAATGATGAGCGTGAGCAGACGATTAACCAGCTTCTCACTGAGATGGATGGTTTTGACAATGAGACTGGTATCGTGGTGATTGCTGCGACAAATAGGATTGATATCCTAGATGATGCATTGCTCCGCCCCGGTCGCTTCGACCGTAAGATCCAGGTATCCCTTCCAAGTGTTAAGGGTCGCCTAAAGATTCTTGGGGTTCATGCGAGAGGTAAGAAGTTTGCACCCGATGTGCGACTCAAGAATATCGCAAAACAGACGACTGGATTCTCTGGTGCGGATCTCGCAAACTTTCTCAACGAGTGTGCTATTCGTGCTGTGAAGGATGGTGATGGTACAATCACAAACGACATTACTGAGAATGTCTATCAGCGCATCGTTGTAGGTGCTAAGGGTGATGTGAAGTATTCCATGCGTAAGAAGGAACTTGTGGCGTACCACGAGGCTGGACATGCCATCATCGGTGTTCTCGTACCAGATTATGATACGGTCCGTAAGGTTTCTATCATGCCCCGAGGTGCTGCGGGTGGTGTGACATTCTTCCAACCTTCTGAGGATAATGCGGACAGTCCATTCTACACGAAAGAGTACCTACTCGCTCAGATCCTTGTTGCCCTAGGTGGCCGTGCAGCCGAAGAGGTTATCTATGGAGCCAATCGTGTCACAACTGGTGCGAGTTCCGATTATGCTAGGGTCTACCATATTGCGCGTGAAATGGTGACGACCTATGGCTTTGGTAAGAATAAGTATGATTACCGTAACCTGTCCCCATCTGCCGCTCTTAAGGTGGATAACGAGATTGAAAACATCGTGTCGCAGTGTTACAGGTACGCGCTCCAGATGTTGAAGGATAACAAGGACGCGTTGGAGGAACTCAAGGATTTACTCATCGAGGAGGAGATCGTCGATGGGAAAGTTGTATATGATATGCTTGGACAGGGTCGATGTAATTCGTTTGACTGTTCAGTTAGTTTTGATTAGACCGTCTAGCTTGGTGAGCTACTACCCCCTTCCATAAATTTTTAATGTTGACCCTACTCATATTTGGTTGTTGATTGATTGGTCTAGATGGGGGTAGATCAATGTTTTGTCTATTACTACCAGGTGGTGTAACTACAGGTAATAATACTATGTCTTTTACAAGATCACCAATTCTTTTATCCACTTGCCCTTGAGCGGCGAGTGTCAACCTCCCACCTGTAATGAGATTGGTGTTCCCGACTCCTAAAAATCGCTTATCGAAATGTTTTTCTATAAATCGCCTCACTCTCGTAATCGATTCTTTAATTTTATTTCGTTTATTACTATTTGTTACGTTTGTCGCTGGTCCCAAACTTGATCGTGGATTTATGATCATCAAATAAATACAATTTAGAAAAAAATGGGCGTCGTATATAGAGTTTGAGTTAGGTGTTATTCCCGCATGTGTATAACCACCTTCTCTAACTTTGGGGTTATTCGCACCTGGAACGGTTGCTAATCCAAAATCTATAATTACAGCTTTAACCCCTCCATTACTAAATTTATACTTTTTACCTGAATTCGTGGGATATTCTATAGTTAAATCTTTTATATCATCCTTTACTATCATTACATTATCTTGATGTAAATCGTGATGCCTGAACGATGGGAGTTTTTTATTTATTCTATACAGTGTGTATAAAATTTGTGTTATTATAGATGACATTTGATGTTCTGACGTGGGTCTAAAATCTTTCAATGCAACACCCTTTATAAGATCACTAAACAGATATTCCTTCATACCACACATCATGTAACCGTACACGCGTGGAATGTTTTCTGTGAAACCCGCATTCCGTAAAACTCTTATGGTATCGTGTTCAATTTTAGATTCTTGATCAGAATTAACCTGTTTCGTACTTTCCTTGACAACAAATGGTACCGTTTTTCCATTACTTGCATAGGCTTTATACGCTGTACCATATGCTCCACCTCCAAGTCTATTTCTACTGCACCCTCTTCCGGTCGTTCTACACCCATTCGAATTTTTATTGTATTGTAATTTTAGACGAACCTGATCTATCTTACAACCAGTTACGTTTGCTGCGATAGCTTTCAGTTTACGACGAATCGTATTAGTGTTAGATATGGGGGGTGCATTGGTCATCTCCACGTTCACCATAGTTACTATCACCTGACAAAAAAATTAGACCACCCTAGAAAACAAGTAGTTACGACATGTGTATTTATCATATGAACCCATTTTTCTATTTTTAAAAATCGTTTTTCCCTCCATTTCCAAGGTGACGAGTACATTTTTACTTGGAAGTGGATACACAACATGATCGATATATTCATCAGTCATGGGTCCCAATGATATTTCTTGAATTTCTTGATTCTCTTGATTCTCAAATTGACCCTCTATACCAGCACCACTCGGTAACAGTATTTTACACGTCGACATGAAGCATTTACAGCTTGGAATCTTCTTAATCGTGAATTTCACATGATAATCTGTCTTATTGACTAACACTATGTTGCGTTTGAGACCACATAATTTATGAATCCAACGACCCGGTAAATATGTGGGGCGTCTTTTTCGTTCATTCATAGACTTGGTTTCTAGTGCCATACTTCTATCCAGTAGATGCACAGGTACGGGGGGGAGCTCAGGCTTCGGGGGAAGTTTGGGCTCAGGCTCAGGCTCAGGCTTGAAGAACATATCAAGTACGAACCCAGTCATTTAAAGTAACATCACAAAATTATTTCTCAGGTGATAATAGATATGTCTAACCAGATAAAGAATAAGTGTGGTGTCAAAGACACAGGTAAAATTTATTATGATGTTGATTCTATAGATGTTAAAGTGAATCCCGAAGATACAAGAGCCACAAACTTTGAAGCCTTATTTTTGGCCAGTGTTATAGACGAAATAACTGGCTCTTGTTTCACGATTGAAGAAAATTGCAAAAGTCAATATCCTTTAGTGACTAAAAAAAATTCTAGAGAATGGGTAACATCAATAGATCAGGATAATCGTGTAGGACTTGCACATGTTATAGAAACTTCTAAAGTTCCCATTCTTTATAATACTCCTCGATTATGTGACCCTGGTATGACAGTTTCGAAAAACTGGAGTTTGAAAAATTATATAGAAACACGATTGTATGCATTCAAATTCAAATACAATCAAGGTAAATCATTAGTGAATCGTAATCAAAATGACAAAGACTGCTATAAGAGTGTTTATTTTGATTTTAGACCATTTGAGTATAAAATGCGTTTACCTAACCCATCGAATAAAAATGCGAAGCCCGAAGAAATTTACATAACGGAGTGGATTACAGTTGAACCAGGTAATGATGGTGGTTTAGGTTATACACCTCACATGAGAGTTTCAAACCTATCAATGAATAAATCAAATACTAAGTTTCAAACTAAAAATATTTTCATACAGATGATTAAAAAGGTTTTGTCGACACGATTGGGTAATAACGAAAAATCAATTATAAAAAATTCGATTAATATCGGACCATTTGGAAATAAGAATGGTCAAGTATCAAATGCATCAATGGATGTGTACATCAAGAATTTTATTGTGTTTTTAAATAAATATGATGGTATTCAATTTGATATCGCTCGCCCGAACGGTCCCAATACGGGTACACAAACGTTAACCATGACTGATACAGCTATTAGCGTTTTATACTTTGACCTTATTCATGATGGTGTGTTTAAAAAGAAGGATTTCGGTCTATTAAAATTTAAGAAAAGTTTCAAAAGCCAATTCATAACATTGTCTAAAACAAAGAATTCTCCCCACAAGGATGTGGTGGAAGTTGATTTTCTGGTAGGAGCTAAAATGGCTCAAAAATCCCATAATGCATATGGGGGTCAAACTGGGAACATTCTAATAAACACATGGGGTCGTGGACAGGAGACCGGAGCCAATGGAAGAATCATTAAAAATGTACCCTCAATATTTAAAACTCTCGGTGATCTTTCTCAGTTCATATACGCAGTTACGTATGATACAGTGGTTGCCAGTGGAGATAAGATGGGTATGGCAGCTGGTTTATTCATGACCGCTTCTAATAATAAAAAATTAAGACTCATGATGGAAGATACTAAAACTGGATTTGTATTGTACACAGGCTTTCCAAAAATTCAGTTTGTAAGTAGGAGTACATGTTTAAGTCAAAATGGTGGTGCTTGTAGTCTAAGCAACAAAACTATAAGAAATAAATCAGTACTCATAGAGAGATTAAAATCAACTGTTACTAACAAGAATATTGCGAATAAGATTATCGCGAATAAGCCAGTCAAACCTAAACTTCTTGGTAACATGAACACATTTATTGGTGCAAATGGTGTACCTCTTAATACAAATGCTTCACAAACATTTTTCAGGAAGGTTGAGAAATTCTTACCATATTTTACAGATAATGAATTTGATCAAGTTGATAAGATATTAGTGGCAATTGAAAAAAGAACAACACAGAACAATAAGAAGACTACGATAAATAGAAATCTTCGGGCTATTAGAAGCTCTATAAGGAATGCACGTAGTAATCCTTTCAAAAACGCAAACCGAACCAATGCTAACCGCAATGTTAGAACACCAAATAAAACTACAGATCAGAGAGCAGCAGGTTCTGGTGGACCTAACAGAGGAAGAGGGTCTAGAACCCGTGCTAGTCCATATGGCAAACCATAATTAAAATATCAGTTCATGTTCTATATAAAGATAATCCCCATTAGTGTAGTAATATGTTAGCTATTGGCCAGACCTCGATATGTTTTAGTAACATTGGACGATATAGATCGTATCGAAGGCGAAAGGCGGTTGTGAATAAACCCTGTATGAAGAATCCCACTGCACTCGATTGTGCTGTGCGCCATAGACGGTGTTCGGGGTGTCCATTCAACTACTTCTTCAGACCTGATAAAGTAACAAAACCAGAGGTTATAGATTTAAAATGATATACATATATAATGGCGATTGACAAGACGAAGAAAGAAAAGCTGACTGATTCTGAAAAGAAGAAAATTAAGCAGGAGAACAAGGCGAAGGCAAACCCTAAGAAGGCCGAGGCTAAGAAGGAGAAGAATGACGCGTGTCGTGAGAAGCGGAAGGAAGAGGGAAGTACCAAGACGTTCTCTTAACCTAAGTAAACCCAAAAATATATAAAAATTCAATTAATGAACACTCTTAACGAGACTTTCAAAAACGCAAGAGTTATCTTGAGTCTCATTTGGATTGTAGGGGAAATAAACGATCATGTCCGCAATAACCGTCGCTAGAACCCGTTTGGCTGTCCTCGGTCGTCATATCCAATCAATGGCCCTCAGCGAGAACATCTTGTTCCCTACGGCTAAAGTGTATCTAGATGTACATGAAGCTATGGTTTCGGGTTACACGATTCAAGTGGATGTTAGACACGAGGAGAAAGTTATCGATTTTGTCACTGAGGCTATGTGTCCCAGTGAGAAAAGAAATGTGTATCTTCGCCAAAAGAGGATGATGCGTGAGTTGTACCCGGAATACCTTATTACCGAGAGGCACACCTAAGTAGAACTAGAATTTTTATAAAAGTATCTAAAAATGTTTGCCCTTCGAGCTCCCCTTCCCATTCCCCGTGTACCTACTACATACAAGAGACGCAAGGTTTCTCGTGTATGCAGGAGTTATCTCACAATTGATGAACAAAATACAAAGCTGTTAAGTGAAGACAGTTCCCATGATTTACTTCACATCATAACTTTTCACCAACCCAATGAAGAAGAAGGTATTTATGCGCTCCGTAAATTGAACAGTGATGGTTTACCCGAAAATTGTATCGTGGCATGGAGAAACTTTGATGATGCGTTTAGATACAAAATACTTCTCGATGCTGAGATGAGTCGTTCTTCCTATATTCAATTTGCTTCACACGTTGAACTCAACTTCGCGTGTGAACATGGTGACTATACATGTCGAATCGTTGATGATGGAATTCTCTTAACACCACCTACGGAGACTATTAAAACGACCGATTGGGAGCGTCGTAACGCTTTACTTAACGGTAGATGGTCTGTTAGAGAGAAGGATGACACTCCACCAGAATGGCCTTAGAAGAATATGTTGTTATAAATATATGAGTGTGTACAAGAATAGGATGATTAGGTTTATGTATAAAGATCTCTATTTACCTATACACTGCTACGCATCTAAAAAACAGTTTTATTCGTTAGTCGGTGAATGTGTATGTATGACAAAGTGTAAGTTTATGAGTGAATCACAACGGAATCAAGACTATCGTAACTCTGTATCGGAGAAAGACCCCGAATCGAGGAATTGATTTGGGTACATGAGTGATCGTGCATGTCTGCGACTGTTTCGAACGATTGGAAACATTTACTACATCGTACCGTTCCATATCCATTCAAAAGTCGCCGATTGATATCACCGGTTTCGTGACCTCCCATATGTATTATGAGTTCGTCCATGGTATCGAAATTTTTTCCACATAAGTCACACGAACATGGAAAGATTTTATCGAATTTTCTGTGGATAATCTTTTTTACAAAAAAGGACCAAGGAAAACACATCTTTATTACCTAAGTGATATAAAGTTTTAACAACATTTAAACTTAATATGACTTGTATGCAATATATCGCATTCGATTTCGAGACCTCTGGTCTCCCCAAGGGTCGCAAACCTCTTACTCCGGATACTATAGAACAATATGACACGTGTCGAGCTGTATCCCTTTCGGCCGCTCGATTCTCCAGTCGTGGTCGACTGATGGATACATTTGATGCTATCATTCAACCAATTGACTTTACCATTGGTCAAGGTTCGATCGACATTCATGGTATTACACAAGAACACGCTATGTGTAAGGGTCGCCCATTCACTGAGGTCTTTCTTGATTTCGTGAAGTTTATCGGTCCCCGCACGAGGACCTTTGTGGCTCATAACTCTCAGTTTGATATGAGCGTCCTGAAGTCTGAGATGATTCGTAAGGGTATCAATTTGAAACTCATCGAGGATTTCAATTTCCGGTGCACTCTTCAGATGTACAAAGAACGGTTCCTTTCACCTATTAAATTAGGTGTTCTCTATAAGGATATTTTCGGTGAAGACTTTGAAAATGCGCACAATTCACTTGCTGACTGTATCGCATGTGGTCGGGTATATCCATACCTTCTCGGTCACGAGAGGACGTTGAAGCCTATTGGAGTTCCCAAAATTATCATCGGTGCTTCATCCGTTGCGTCAGCCCTTGGGGTTGGATTCAAGAAGATGCCAGAACTTGTTGAAGAGTTGTGGAAGAAGTACAGTCCTAAAACATTTGATGGGCAAACCAAGGATGACAAGGCTCTTGAAGTCATTAATTCAACTGAAGCTACCAAAAAGATTCTCGCAGATGCTGAAAGTTTCAAGTCTGATACGAGCACTGATGTGAACCAAAAGGTTCGCGCACTCTACCACCAGATAGAACATTCCAATTTGGAACCAAAGGATATAGTCGTTGCCAAGGACCATATCCGCAAGACTCTCTTCACGAATCATGGGACTCGAAATGAGGATAAGACTGCTGATACTGATACAGCCAACCTCGTTGAGGATGATACATTCTATACATACGATATTTGTACGATTGAGGGTACTCTCTACCAGATTGTTGGTCGTGTTGACCGGATTCAAATGAATGAAGATGGATCCAGAACCCTTGTGGAGATTAAGAACCGAGCGAATAAGTTATTCGGGCGGGTAAGAGATTATGAGAATGTACAGTGCCAGACCTACCTCCAGATGTTGAAGGATATTCAGTACTGTCGTCTCATTGAGCAGTACAATGATGAGAAGAAAGGGTACCTCATCGAGAAGGATACGATGAAGTGGACGAAAGAGATTGTCCCCAAATTGGAGAACTTTTGTGAGCATTTCCATAGCATGTTGAGTGAATCAGTTTAGAGTTTTAGATATTTTAATAAATAATGTGGCTCGAGTCGATTTCTCCGTTTTATTACACAAAACAGCTATGTGAGGACAATCTTCATGATCTCATAGTACTAGATTGTATAAATATTATGCTCATATCTATAACACTGTGCGTCATTCTTCTCAAATCTCCGATTCATGTAGTGGATAACAGAGTAGATTTAAAATAAAACCTAAGTTAAACAAAAAAAATGTAAATGTATAGTAAGATGAGCCTGATCCCCATCAAATTACTGAAAAATAAGGCAAATCGAGACAAACTTCTCAAAATCAAAGGTGAAACATCTGATATTGACAAGGATGATTACATCGAATCTCGAATTAATACGAACGTTAGGGCTAAGAACCTTCTTGCTGTCGAAGATGCCTCTGAGATTGCCAAGTACTACCTTCATAAAAAGGGTGTCTTTGAACAAATCGCCAAAGATATACAGAAAGAGTCTAAAAAGAAATTCAAATTTATGTTTCGTAAGACCACCGCATTGGCGAAAACCAAACTTTCAGGCCTCGTGGCTCGTTCCGGTGTTGACTACATGTTGATGGAACACTCTTACCCAGATGGTTCGGGTCATTATGGAATGGCTCGACTCGATCATGATAAAAAGGTTGCCAAAATTTATGATTCTATGACGGATAATGACTCAGATTTCGAAGAACCTCTCAAACATTTCCTCGGAAAAGCATACAAAACTGCCACTGGTTCTATTTTCGGGTGTGTTGGTCGTATGAGGAATGCAGTGGGTCAAAATTTAAACCCCCAACCTACAGGTGGATTTGTATCACAGTCATTTAATGAGTTCAAACATAAGAATTTTGCGGGTGGTCGTGGTGGTGTACCCAAGAAGTTGTTGGAAGAAGCCTTTACACTCTCCCAATATGATGAAATGTCACAGCATCATTTCTGTTACATGGAATCGTTACATGCTATGATGGCCGATTTAGGTCTGGCACACCCCGGACCTCAAGATCCTCGTGAGCGTCTCGAGTACATCAAGCGCTTCATTTGGGGTATCCTTCATAAATATGTTTCCAAGAGAAGTCGTGACACTGTTCAATGGAAGTATTTCGAGAAATATTTCCCATACATCCTCGAAACTATGGGCCCCGATGGTAAACGTCTAGTCATACGCCGTGGTTTTATTCAGGTTCCACCAACCCGTGGTGCGATTAGGTATCGATTGAAGAAAATGCGTGTCACGGATAAGATCGACAGTTCGACACCTCTAAAAAATATCACTAAGTGGTCGAAGGGAACTAAGAAATGGATTAAAACGAAATGAAATAAAATATTTTAAATATATAATGATATACGTAATATTACTGTTAATATTGGTGTTTGTATATTGTACGAAGTTTGAGAAACGGGGTAAACCTATACTTTATAAAAACATGCACATAGAGAAACTAAAACACTTAGACTTTGACTATTTCGCAGAAAAAGTCGGTGATCAACGAATTTTTGTCCACCGTGGTAAATTTAACATGGTATCGACAACAATGAAAGAATTTTATCAACAGATGGTTGTGGGGGGTGATAAAGATTATTTAAAATCTGAAGATGAGTATAATTTGTTAGGTATCTTGGGTATTAAAGGTGAAATTATAAATGAATTTGGTAAATTGTTTGATAAACATGTAAAAAACATATTAGGTAGAGATTTGGGATTTTGGATGGGTGGAAAGGGTACAACCACGGGTTGGCACACTGATATAGAAGATCTTAATTATCTATATCTCGTCAAGGGTAAGAAACGAATTATGTTAATTAGTCCTATATATAATGATTGTATGTACGAGGAAAATATCACTGCCTTTGGTGCTAGGTATAGTAGTATAGATTTCAAAAATGTAGACTATGATAAATATCCAAAATTTAAGAATGTTGTCATACATACATATACATTGAACGAGGGGGATTGTATACATATACCTAAAAATTGGTGGCACTGTGTTGAAAATTTAGAAGATAGTATAGGTGTGGTATATAAAATATTCAGGTTTAACATGTTATTTACAACTTTATCTGAAAAAATTCGAAATATTGTTAATGTTTATATTTATAGGAAACCCATGAATCATGATATTACTACCAAGTAGAACCTAAGTAAACAAAATGGATGTAAATATCCATAAGTATGGAATATCTCGCCCTCATAGCGGAGAACGAACTCCTTCGCACTGAGAACGAAAAGTACAAACAATTACTGAAAAGTGTGCAGTGCCCACATATCACCAAAAAGAGTGTTCAGTGTAAAAATAACATAACCTGTAAGGTCCATGGAATGTCCGGTATGTTACGACAATGATGCGAAGTGTAAGTTTACATGTGGTCACACATTTTGTGACACGTGTACAAAAAAATGGATTCAAAAGGGAAATACAACATGTCCAATGTGTAGAGCGAGTATATGTTTCAAAGGTATCATCAAACAAAAAAAGATAATGAAAATGGAATCATTACGTGAAATCTATATTGATGCAATTTCTGATTTGTTTGAAGATTATTTTGATGAATACAAAAATGTTTTCATGTTCTTTTTATTAGTTGTCCAAGAAAGATTTAACTATACACTGAAAAAGTTTCCGAATATCACAACGGAACAGATGAATGTTGTATTACGTTATACATGGATTTCGATTGGTGATTTAGTTGAAGACACTGCATATATTATTTATGAACCACAGACATACCGTAAATTTCTATTTGTGGGTAGAAATGAATATGCTGTTAGGGAATCGAAGTGAAATTTTTATATGACATATATGTAATGAATAGTGTGCATGTCATATCAATTATTCTAACACTTGTTTTTCTAGTATATCATTTTAGAGAAAGTAAAGTCGAGTTTTTATACATAAAAGATTTATTACCCCAACATGAATTCCGTAAAATACAAGAAAAGTGTAGACAACTCGAACCTCATATGGAAAGTGATGAACTTAGTATAGTTGAAAATCGTAAAAGATATGAGATAGGTAAGAACAACCACATTTCAAAAGTATTATCTTCTAAATATGTCCAAGATAAACTAAAAATTCTCGATGCACATCCAAGTGACACACCGGTGGAATATAGAATATATGAAAAAGGTGGTAGAATGGGGTGGCATTGTGACGATCAATTATACATGAAACGACAATATGAGATTGTATACACAACTGAAAATACATCCAATTCTAAAACACAATGGATAGATCCAGATACAAAAGAATTTTACTCAATAAGTACAGAACCAAATAGTGCATTAATAGTTAGGTCTCAATCAGTCTTCCACAATGTCACCCCACTAGGGTATGGTACCAGAAAGATTCTCAAATTTGCATATGTCTGAACTTTTATTTTATTTTCCCAAACAACTTCTACAAATGTTATAGTTGTTTTATAG
>Ga0257106_1000217_pt1 | contig 36150 bp, 19 predicted proteins | sample LP_taG_3_FD_190177 | JGI IMG/M metagenome (GOLD analysis project Ga0257106, IMG submission 190177) | Marine microbial communities from Northeast Subartic Pacific Ocean, Canada - LP_J_2011_P26_10m | ecosystem: Environmental > Aquatic > Marine > Oceanic | place: Canada: Northeast Subartic Pacific...
CTTCACGAAATCTATCGCGGTCTGCACACCCGACGTGCACACGTCGTACATCCCGGGCCACACGTCTTTCTTCACGCTCCGCTTCGTCGAAAACACGGACAGGTTTCCCAACCTCGCGTTCCTCGTTTCCTCCAACGTCTGCGACGCTCGTTCCTCGAACATTTTCCGCAACCTAAACACAACCTTCCCCGTCTCGTACGCATCGTACCCTTCCTTGTCGATCTTTTCCGGCACGAACTTTCTCTCAAAGTTGTTCAGATAACTCGCCATCATTTCTTTAAACGCGTCGTCGTTTACGTCGCCGTCCTCTTCCGCTCTTCCTCTCGTAGTATTCTTGGTGGTTTTGGTTATCAACACGTAACTGCCTCTTCCCCTCAAACGCTCTTTCACGGTCGTTTTCCTCGAGACAAAGTCAACCACGTCGTCGTTCTCGTCCACTATCGCGCACAGCTCTTCATCTCTTTCATCTTCAAAAGCGGAGATTACCGACTTGGGTGGTTTCCCGAGCGTTTGTTCGCACCAAAAACCGTTGCGTTGCACCGCTTCCAAGAATGCGATTCGTTCATCTTCTTTGAATGCAGATGATAACGAGGACGAAACGAGAGCGCTTCTCCTCCCGTTTTTCCTCCCAATACTGATACTCCTTCTTCTCTGTCGCCGCTTCCTCAAAGCGAAGGAGGAGGAAGAAACGGGAGACAAAACACCGCCCGCGAGAGGACACATCTTTTGTCCAATTTGTGTCACTTTTTCCCCGCACGTACAAAAGATATATTAAACAATGGATGAGGACGTGCTCCCGCACCCGCCGCGCGGGGTCCTCCTCTCAGCGGTCTGTGACAGTGGCAATGCAGATTCCTATCGGGACTACTTCGAGGACGTCTCGAAATGCGTGCCGTACTCGTCGTCGTCTTATTCCTCCTCCTCGGGAGATTCGTGGGAAAGCGACGAGGAGGAGGAGGAGGACGACGGAGTGTTCTTGCGGATAACCAAAGCATACGAGCAGCAAAACAACAAAAGAAACGAGAAACCTGCCGTCCACATTCAGTTCGTCAACATTCACGACGTGATCGATGCGCATTCTCCGAACGAGTACGCACAAACCGCGCAAAGAATCGAACGGGTAAAAGCGAGATGTAAAGAGAAAAGGATTGGGTTGGTGTTTTGCATGGTGAGTCCAATGAGAGAAGAGGAGGAGAAAAAGGATCACGAGAATAAAGAAGACGTGACGTACGCGCTGGAGGAGAGAGTTTTACAGGTTTTGAAAAGGTTGTGTGGCGTGGAAACGAGGATTGTTGCGTTGACGCGCGTCGGGAGCGACTCGCGGGAGAAGTGCTTGAAAGCGTTGGCGCGAGCGACGGAGGAGGTGAAGCAGGAGGTGCTCGTGAACGAGGGGAAACGGGCGATTGGGAAATGCGACGACGTTTTGCTCGCGTTTGAGAGGGAGGTTTTGGAAAGTGGTGGAGCGGTGGAGGAACGCGAAGTAAGTTTGGCGAGATTGGAGGCGCGGTGTAAAGCGAGTAGGTATTTGTTTAAAGCGGCGAGTTACGCGGAGTTTAGAGGCGACAGTGAAGCCGCGATGAACGCGTTGGGTGAGTGTTACGCGAGCTTGATGGTGTACGTTGATGAAGCGATGCCGGAAGTACTTCGCGGCGGTTTCGAAGAAAATAATAATAATCAATCGAGACGATTGTGGAGAGTGTGCGAGACGCTGAGAGTTTTGACGTATTGCAGATCGAGAATGTCCTCGACGCAATTGAGCCAGATTTTGAAGACTATGGATACGAACGCGAATAGCGAGGTGAATAAAGCGATCCAAGAATTGGCGAGAGTGGAGAAGGAACACGCTTGTTTCGTTAAGAGGTGTTTGTCGATGAGAAGAAAGAATTCTTTTTTACTGAAAGCGTACGACGACGATGCCCCTCTCGGCTTGAAATGTTTCGCGGCGTATTTCTTATCTTTGCGCGCGAAAGCGGATAAATCGTTTGCAGACGTGCTCGCACACACGATGCACGCGAATCCGAACGTGTACGACGCAATCTTCAACGACAATACGCAGTTTCAACGCACCGCCGCGGCGAAATCGACGAGCTTTGATTTGAGATTAGATCCAGGATTTTATTACCAAAGCGCGTTCGAAGCGCTCTCTTCGCGAAGAGAGTTTATGCAATCGTCGGGGTTAGGAAAGGATCTGTCCGTATCCGCAACAACAAACGCATCCATACTCACGCGAGGACGCTTTTTGGGAACTTTCGATCTCAAAAACGAAACGGTCACGGGTGCAGATCAAAGCAACATAGAAAATCACGGCAGAAACGCGCAAATCCCTTCTTCGATTGAGCTACGGCGCGCGTACGCGCGCTTTGAAAACACTTTCTCGCCTCTCGAAATGCTGGAAAAAGCGAAAGCATATTACGAAGGAAATCCAAGGTATAAGGCGTTCCATCGTTCATTAAACGCTATTTCGAGCGATTACGCGTTAGAACTTTTCTACGCGAACAACACGGCGACGAACAAGGAGAAGGTTTTGCACATATTGACTGCGTGCGCGGAAACCTATCGGAAAGAAGGATGGGAGGATTTACTCGAGGAAATTCTGGAGCGCACTTTGCTGTGTCTCGGAGGAGGAGGAAATGAAGGTGGAGAGAGCGCGTTAAAACATCGCATGGAGGTTTTATTAGAGCTACACGGTATTCAATATCGCGAATCCGAAGGAAAGACGCGCGCTTCTCGTTTACTCGCAGACGGTGCGATGAAAACAAAATCTTTGCCCGTTGTGTTTGAGGTATCGCGCAAATCCTTAGCTTCTCGCGCACTCAAAGCGTCTTGTAGTTTTGGCCACGATGCGGCACGTAACGATTCCGTTCGCGCGGGCGATTGCGTCACGTTAGCCGTTCGATATGCTCTTCAAGGCTTAGTTGACCACGACATGTTTTCGGTGGTAAAACTTGAAGCGCACTTTTCCGATGGAACGAAGGCTTCGACAACAACTGCGAGTAAAGACGAAAAGGACGTCGTAAATATTCCGTTAACTGTGCAATCGAAAACGCAAAGCGACTTTGTCTTGGAAGTTGACGCATTGGATGTACTTACGAAATCTGGCTTCATTTTTCGATTCCCGAAAGCTTCTTTCGAAACGCTCAAACTCCTCGGGCACACAAAATCTGTTTCCGTGAAAAAACTCGCCCCTCGCGCAGAATTAAAGATTATGGATGGAGAAAATGATAGCAACGAAACGACCATTTTGTTTGGCGAAAAGAAGACGCTGGCTGTTGTCGTCACCGCGGTGGATGGACTCGCAGACGCCATCGTAAATCTTTCCATCGACGAAAGTTTGCGAGAGATTTCCCTTGGAAGTGAAGACGACGGCGGCGAGAAGAAAGGCGAAGTCATCGCGAGCTTTGAAAACCCACGAATAGTTGTCGGCTCGCTCTCCAAAGGCGAATCAAAACGCGTGAACGTGACCGCGACGTTCTTCTCGAATCGCACGAACACCGCCAACGACAAAAAACAGAACAGGAAGAAATCTCGAGCGACGGTTTCAGCACACTTAACCTGTAACTTTGGTTCCCCGGGAGACGGAGAGGTAGAAGTATCTCCATCTAGACATCGCGTCGTGGCAGCGGAAACTTCGAAAACATTCGCGTTCACAGATGCGCTCGAAGTTTTAGATTCTGCAATCTTTGCGCCGTGTGGCACGTCGCCGGTTTCCATACTCATCGCAAAAGACGATGTTGAAGACGACTTCGCTACGAAGAAGATTGACTTGAAAGCACAAAATAGATCACTCCTGAACGAAGGTGACGTGCGCTTGACGAACATTCGCGCCAAGACGACGGGTTTGGTCGTCGTGGACGATGCAATCACCACGCGATTAAAGCCAGGAGACGTGTATACGCACGTCGTGACGAAAGAATACGTAACGAGCGTTTCGTGGTATCGCAAGGAGGGCACGCAAACAACGACACCAAAGACACAGTCGTCTTTGTCTATCGATGATGACGAGCTCATCGACGGTCGTCGAATAGAAATCATGAATATTTCTGCTCGAGTGCCTGAATTCATCCAAGTCGGCGTCGCGTTCGAGTTCGTCGTCGAGATGAAAAATCTCGACCTCGACGTACCTCGCGATTTCGTCGTTTCGGTCACAGACGCGCCTGGTTTTGTCATGGCTGGTGAATCAAAAACTACGAAAACGGCAAACCCGGGCGAGAGTTGTTTCTTGCGTTTGAAAATAGTCGCTGTCGCGAGCGGGGAGAGATTTTTACCTTCAGTGTCAGTAGCGTGTCCAAAATTAGCCGCGACTTGGACGAACACTCAACAACAAAGCGTGCTTGTTTTACCAGTAGCGCTGTAATACACAGAACACACGCGAGACGTACTGGATACACGACGCGTGTGTGCGCGTGGGTATAGTTTTTTAGGGAATTAGTTTTAGAAGTTTGTAATATAATATAGTATATAAATAAACAACAGTTTCCTCATTACATCATGTCGACGACGTCCTCGCCGTCGTCAAAAACGTCTATCCACGCAGAAATACCTTCCATCGTCGGCTCTACAATTAACGCTTGACCTTCCACTCCAAACTCTTTGGCGGCATCGCTCATTGCCTCCGCCACTCTCTCCGCTGTAATCGCCGCTATCGTGCTATCGCCAATCTTCCCGTTCTCGTCCCCGCCAGTCATCGCCAACACCGTCGGTCCGGCGCCGCTCAAGAAGCAACAATGCGCACCGGCCCCAATCGCGGCCGCGATAATCTTGTCTAACCCAAACTGCTTATCCCCTCTTTGATGTTGGTGCATGATATCTTGCGTGCCAATTTTCATCAACCGAAAATCGCTTTGATTAAACGCGTTGATCAACGTCGCCGTTCTCCCGATGTTGAACACCGCCTCCGCTTGCGTCAACTTATCGCTCAGCGCCGCTCTTGTTTCGCTCGTTAAACTGTGAAAATCCGGAATAAAAAGAGAGCACAACATCCCCTCCGGAATGTTCACCGAGCTCGTGATCCATTCGTTTTCATCGCTCAGCGCGATTTGAAACCCGCCAAAAATCGCCGGAGCGACGTTATCCGGATGCCCTTCCACCTCGCACGCTAAATTCAACAAATCCCTTCTCGCTCGCGCCGTGCTCACGTCTGACCCGGCCAACGTCATCCCCGCGGCCAATCCGCACACCAACGCCGCGCTGGACGACCCCAACCCTCTCGCCGGAGGAATTCTATTCGTGGACGTAAACTTCAAGGTGCTCACGTCCAACTCTCTCCTTTCGTTCGATTGAAACCGGTACCCTTTCTTCACCGCTTCAATCACCGCGTTCGTCTCATCCCGAGGTAAAAAATCGCACCCTTCCCCTTTCAGTTCTAAAACGAACTTTCCAGTTGGAGAAAACTCCACGGTTAAATCGTTCCTCAAATCCACGGCGAACCCGAGCGAATCGAACCCGGGCCCGATGTTCGCCGTCGTCGCGGGCACGGAAACGGTCAAACATTCGCTCCTGTTTAACGCGATGCAGTCGTTCTGGGATGTAAAATCTGGTTTTTCCCACTGGTCGACGTCCGAGGACCATCTCAGTTTCCGGTCTTTCGCGGGTATTCCTCCAGAACCCATCGCTTTAACGGCAACCCCCCCACGGAATGCATTTTTACTCGCAACAACGCTTTTCTGCTTTTTGTGGTGATGATGAGGATGAACTCTCGCGCAGTGAGAATAACTCGACGACGACAGCATCTCTCAAGTCTCTCTCTCTCTCTCTATGTGTGCGTGTGTGTGTATATATCCCCTCCTCTGTTTGTTGTTTTGGGGAATTTCCATTTTATCCACATTTTTCAATTTGGAAAAAAAGAATATAAAGAGTCTTCTTCTTCTTTCTGGTTTGCGATGTTCTGACCCCAATACCGCATTTCTCTACCTTTGCAAGACCAGAGAGTAAGAGTAAGAGAGAATGAGCAGCAAATTTCTGGCCTCGTTGGTGAAACCTCTCGTCGATGCTCTTTTGCAACCGAACGTTTCTAAATTGCATTCCATCAACGAGATACAAAAAGCAGCTTCTATGCGGTGTCACAAATACGTGTACGATTACATCGCCGGAGGCAGCGACGACGAATCGGCGCTAAAGAACAACGCCGAGAGTTTCCGACGAAAGTTTGATTCACATCCGTTCGTATTGAACGGCGTCGGGCCGGAGAACGTGTGCACGAAAACTCGGATTTTAGGGACGGTTGATGTGGACGTGCCGTTCATCCCGGCGCCCATCGCCGGGAACACGATGTTTCACACGGACGGAGAACGAGCCGTGGCGAGAGTGAGTCAAAGATTTGGAACGACGTACGCGTTGAGTACGCTTGCGACGACGAGTTGCGAAGAGATTAAGGCCTGTCTGGATGAAAATGGCGGTGATGGTGATAAGACGCATAAAATGTTCCAGATGTACGTCTGGAACGAAGGCGAGTTAGTGGACGAAGCGTTAAGAAAAGCAAAAGAGAGCGGTTTTGAAACGCTCGTGTTGACCGTAGACTTGACGTGGTTCGGGAACAGAGAACGGGATAAACGCAACGGGTTTTCGATTCCACCGAAATTGAGCGACCCAAAATTCATCTACGAGTGCTTGAAGAAACCGTGTTGGACGGTGGACGCGGTGAGAGGATGGAAGAGCAGAACGTTCGAGTACGCGGCTTTGAGGGACGACACGAAATTGATGGAGAAACAAAGAGACGATATGGCCGGGTTTGTCAGAGATGTGTTCAACCCGACTTTCGATTGGGAAGACGCGAAGGCGTTGCGAGAGAAGTGGGGGAAGAAATTCATTTTGAAAGGCGTGCACAGAGCCGACGACGCGGTGAAAGCGTTTGAGTATTTGAACGCAGATGCGGTGTGGATTTCAAATCATGGGGGGAGGCAATTAGACGGTGCCGTGGCGCCTTTCGATGCGTTGCCGGGTATTAGGCAAGCAGTTGGCGATGATAAAGAACTAATCATAGACGGTGGTATTCGACGAGGCTCGGATATCGCGTTAGCTTTAGCGCTCGGCGCGAACGCAGTCGCGATTGGGAAACCGGTCGCGTTTGGCTTAGCGGCAGGTGGTGAGAAAGGCGTGGAGAGAACGTTCACGATTTTGAAAGAAGAATTGGAACGGACGATGGGTTTAGTCGGCGCGAGAACGATTGCGGAGTTGAGAAGCAATGGCAACGAAATCTTCGTAAAAAGAGAACACTTACGGAATTCATCATGATGAGTACAATAAAATGTATTTTAACGCGCGCTATCAAAAACTACCTGTACTCCTGTGTACTGCTTTAAAAAACATACACCGTACGCGAGCTAATAAATCTATACTACGTAGTACCATGGTACTGGTACCTACTACATCTATTCACTGCTATTTGCTTCTTCCATTTTGACCATAACCTCCAATCGCCGGCGCAAATCTGGATCGTTTTTATAATTCAAATCATACCACTCTCGACTCATCCCGGCTCTTTCTCTCTCTTCGTGCGCGAACGGTCCTTTCAAAACGTCCGGTGCGCACCTCTCCACGGCCGATAAAAACCGCTTCCCTAATTCCTCCTCGTTTCCTCTCTCGATGTTCTCCTCTCTCGCGCAAATCTCTCGAAACCAATGCACGCCGACTGCGACGTGGTTCAACTCCTCCTTCGTAATTCTCTCCACAATCGCCGCCGATCGGTTATCGCCTCTCCCGACTAACTTCTCTCTTAACCTTGGCCCCGCGTCTAAACCTCTCGCCTCTTGCGCCATCGGCACCACGGCCATCCTGTCCAACGTATCCTCGCGACTTTCGAAGCATCCCAGCCAAAGCATGTCGTGCGCGTCCATCTCTCCGTACTCGTGCCCTAACTCTTCCAACCTTTGCAAACACCAACTCAAATGCCTCGACTCGTCGTCCGCGACGCGCGCGAAATCCAAGTAAAACTCTCGCGGTAACCCTCGAAATCGAGCCACGGTATCCCACGCTAAATCGATCGCGTTCAACTCGATGTGCGCGACGGTGTGCAACACGTGCGCGGAAAAAGACGACAAAGGCGTATTCTTCGGCGACGGCACGGAAAACGGCATCACTAACGTCGGTTTCGCAGGTCTCGCCGGTCTCGACGGGAAATCTTTGTCTTCTTTCTCGGCGATGATAACTTCAATCTCGCCTCGTAAAAATCGACCGAACGCTCGGTGCGTCAGCGCTATTTTGCTCTCTATGCACTCCGTGTCGTACACGATCGTTTTCGCGTACTCTTGCAAACATCGACACGTGTTCTCGCTTTCATCGAGCGCGTTTTGGACTTTTAGTTTCGCTTTTAAGGACACGTATTGGCCTTCCGTTGGTTCGTTTAGTAAAGACGTAGACTTCTTCTTATTCGTCGCATTCGTTCCCCAGAGGCGGACATTATCCAGCGGCAACGCTCGGTATTCCTCAATGATGTTGTCGTCATCAAAAGAAGAAGAAGAAGCAAAAAAAAGTCGCCGTCTCTTTTGTCCTCTTCTCGTGGACAGTGTAGAGGAGACAGAGGAGGAGTGAAAGGCGCAGCAGCGGTACCATCGAAGGGAACCCCTACTGCTACACAGAAGCGTCATTTTCCCCAAAAGTGTGAAGTCCAATTGCGTCACTTTGAAAGCGACATAAACAACAGAGAGAAGAAGAAAATGTCCTCTTTAAGAGAGAAAAGAGAGGAGGAAGACGCGTTGCTCCGTCGAGCGGCAAACGCAACCGCAGGAGCGACGAATGCTACGAATACTAACCGGTTTAAGAGCGGGAACGAATACTTCGAAGAGGAAGAGGAAGACATCGATATGGCGGCGATGATGGGATTTAGCGGAGGTTTCGGGAGCAAAAAGAAGAAGCATAATCGAGAACAACAACAACAAGAACAACGAGGTAAAGGAGGAGAAGGACGACGGGAAGAAGAGATGGAGAGAAAACAACAGAACGACGAGGAGGATGATGCGAGTGTTATTGGAAGAAGAATGCAAAATTCGAAGAAAGAAGACAAAGAAGAAGCTTTGAATACGAACGAAGCGGAAGACGACGACTTGGAAGACCAAGAGTACGAAAAACTTCCAATTTCCGACGAAGTGGAACTCGGATCTGCGCACAAAAAAACCGTGACGACGATTGCGATCGAACGGACCGGGTCTCGGTTCGTCACCGGCGCGCGAGACGGGTTCGTGAAACTGTACGATTTTAACGGCATGAGGAAAGATTTACACCCGTTTCGAGAGATTGAACCGAACGAAGGGTACCCCGTGCACTCGTTGGACTGGTCGCCGAGTGGGGACGCGTTTGTCGTCGCGACTGGGTCGAATAAAGCGAAAGTGTTCGATCGAGATGGACGAGAGCTCGGGGAATTCGAGAGCGGCGACATGTACATTTTAGATAGCAAAAACACGAGAGGACACACGCATAACGTGACCAAAGCGTGTTGGAATCCAATCGAGAAGAATTTAGTAATCACGAGCGCGGATGATGGAACCGTGAGGATTTGGAACGTGGATTATCTGGGCGATCCGAGAGGCTCGCAACGGTCCGTCGTGAAGCCGCAATCGGTCAAACCCGGGAGATTTCGGGCGACGACGTGCGCGTTTAACATGGACGGGAGCTTGATTGCGATGGCGTTGACCGATGGAAGCATACAGTTATTCCCGGCAAATTCAAAGAGAGGAAATATTATGAACAGTAATGGTAGCAGCGCGAATAGAAATGGAGGAGGAGGCGGCTCGAACGCGTACAAATCCACCTCGGTAGGTTTAGTCTTACCGCCGAGTCAGCAAAGTCACTTGGATAACAACTGGACGTCGATAAACAGACCGAAACAGTTATTCAAAAAATGTCACCAACAGGACGAAGAAATAACCAGCTTATGTTTCAACGAGGAAGATGGACGACACCAAATGCTCTCGAGAGCGACCGATGGGACGTTAAAAGTCTGGGATTTACGCAACGCGCAAAAACCGGTGAAAGTGTTTGACGATTTGCCGGCGTCGTACGGAGAAACGACGGTCGCGTATTCACCGAACGGGTCCAAGTTTTTCACCGGTTGCGATGGCGAGGACGATGGTAAAAGCTTCTCCTCGACTGGGAGTTTACACGTGTTTGACTCGCAAACGTTAGAGCGCGTGGCTAAAATCTCCTCCTCGGAACAAAACGTCGTCTGCGCCACTTGGCACCAACGGTTGAACCAACTCTTCGTCGGGAGTGGAACGAACGACCGAAAGCTCGGGTCTCGAGGAAAAGTTTCGCTCTTATACGACACTAATCTCTCCGCGGTCGACCGAGGCGCCATGTTAGCGATTGGCAAGAACCCTCGCTCGAAAAACGCGGACGATTTCTACCGCCGCGTGGACGTGCAAAACATTTTACACGTTCCAAACGCGTTGCCGTTATTCCAGGAACCCGTCGACAAATCCGGTCGTAAACGCCGGTTAAACAAAATCGAACGGAACGATCCAAACATCTCGAAAAAGCCACAGACCGACGGCTCCGGCGCCGGCGACCGCCCGGCGCAAAGAGGTTCGACGTTGCTCACGCAACACTTGTTACGAAACGACGGCATGCTCAGCGACCAAGACTGGAGATTGGGCGACGCGAGAGAGTCCATCTTGCGCCACGCGAAAGATGCGGCAAAGCACAACGTCCACACCAACGCGGAACCGAACGAAATTTGGTACGACTCGGACCAGGATAAAGACGATTCCGAGGACGAAGAAAAAGACGACGACGGAGACGAGGAAGCGGATGAATAGAATAGAGTAACGATTTTAAAATAGTAGTATAATAAAGTAGGCCACACAGAGGCATCGTAATAATAACAACGCACGAAGTATCCCGCAATCGCGAGTGTTTGTTTTCACATGTATTTCTCGTCGACGCGTTCACGTTTCGTCCGCTTATTATCATCCATCTCCCCAACAGACAGACACATTCTTCATCCAATTACAAAGCTTTCCTCACCAAAGCGGCGACGTCACTCATATTTTTCGCTTTCAGTTTCGGGAACGGTCGTTTCTCCGTGATTGTCCACACCGTTTTCTCGTTCACGAGGACCTCAAACGTCCCCGCGGAGGCGTCTCGCGTGATCTCTAACTCGCCGTTTAGCTCCGCTTTCAACTGATTCGCGACGCGGACGAACGCTTGTCACATTTTGGAGACGGACGCTCGCGCGACAGTTTTTGAGGAGGAAGTAGTAATACTCCGCTTAGATACTTTCTTGACTGTCCCCTTCTTTTTCGTCGAGGACGTCTTTGAAATCGTCTTCTTCTTCTTTGCCGTTGCGCTGGCCATGTTTCTTTCGCGGTAAAATGAATGGAAAAATCTGAAGAATTTGAGGTTTACAGTTGAGTCTTCAAATGGTCTAAAATTGGTATTATATTCGCGCTTATATTGATCTCTCTCTCTCTCTCTCGAAAACTACTTCTTGAACCACTTAGGGACGAAGGATTTCTTAGCCTGGTCGCTCATCATCGGTTTGGCTTTTGCTTCTCGATCTTTGTCTTCTTCTTTCGAAGGAGGCTTAGGAGGAGGCTTGGGGCGTATCGGCGCCGAAGCGGAAGACTTTTGGTCGTGCAATCGAAGCATTTCCAAACACTTGGTGCTGAGCAGCGCGGATTCCTCTACTTCTTCGAAGGAGGAAGTGGTAGTGGTGGTGGTTTTTAAGGAGAAGAAGATTTTCGCGGCGGGGGCTAAGCCGGCGTCGTACAAGGATTGGTTCGCGTCTCGGCCGTTTCGTTTCAAGACGCGTTTCGGAGGCGCGACGAAGAGTTCAAAGCTCGGCGCGTTTTGAGTACTTTTATCATCCTCGGATAAAATCTCCTCAACGAACGCGTACACGTCCTCGACAGTTTCTTTGTGCGCGTCGAACACCGCTTCCACGCACACGTCCGAAATTGGTTTCTGTTGAAACATAATCCGTATCGTCGCGTGTCGCACTTTCTCTCTTCGCCGTTGCGCTTCTCGCTCTCGATGCTTCTTCGTCAACAAGGCATTCCCGTTCTCTAATTTACGTCTGTTTGACGCCACAATCTGCGCCGCTTCCGCACTGGACAGCTCAAAAAACGCCTCCGGTAATTTCTCATTCGCGGAGACTAAACCGGTGGTTGGATCCATTTTGCGTTCCTCCGCTTCGGCGTCCAAAGTTTTCTGTCGAACCACCCGAGCCGCGCGTTTGCCGAGAACAGAAGAAGAAGAAGACGTTGCGTCGTTTACGTCGTCACTCAGAACTGCTGATCGTTCTTCCATCGTTTCGTCTTCTTTTTTGTCTTTCTTCTCCGCCGCGTCGATGTTCGCCGCGCTCGCCGGCGAGGCACCCAACTGCACCTGTAACGGTGGTGGTTCTCCTCCTCCTCTTCCCTTACCAAAACTGCTCTCCTCATTCGCGACGACATCTGAACCAACAGTTAAAGTTCGTTTTTTAATGCAAACTACTTTCAACTTCGCGTTCGTCGGTAAGTTCAAGTGCCGCAAAGGGCAGTCCATGTCTACTTTCACACCTCCTGAGGAGGCAGAGCAGCCTTTTCCCCGCGATTGGTCTTCTAAACGAAATTCCAACGCATCAACGTTTATACTACTCTCTGATATCATCCCGAGCTTACTCGCGCACTCGAGCAAACAGTCCCTCAACGGTTTCATCGGCGGTAAAGATTTGAGGGTTATTTTTGATCTGCCGTCCTCGGAGAGGACGGTGATGGTGGTGGCCATGATGTGATGAATGTGTGGGTGATTAATTGTGTGGTAAAAGGCGGTAAAACGAAACTAAGTACTACATGTCTACAACTTTCGGCTAATATCTTTTAATGACTAAATTAACGGCACTCTGGCGACGTAAATACCTTGCCTGGCTAAACTCTCTTCGACGTCTGCGCTTCCTTGCGGTGGTTCAATCTTGTAAAATTTACTGTACGCGACCAACACCTCGCACCCGCGCTGGAGCAGCGTCGGGTAGTGACTGCGTAAGGAACCGTCGACGTCCATTTCGAGTTCACGAATTCGAGTCCAGGTTTTACCGGAGTTTGAGGATACGGCGACTTTGAGAAAGGTGCGGCATCGGGAGCACCCTTTGGCGGGATGTTTTGCGTGGTCGTTGAACGCGAGCGCGAGTAAACCGCTCGGTTGGAGACGAATCATGTCGATTTTCGAGTTTGGATTCGGGACGTCTTTCATCGCCGACGCGTCCGTCCACGTTTGACCGCCGTCGAGAGATTCCGAGCGGAACAGGTACCCAGCTTTGGTTCGAAAGACCATCAGTAAGTGGTCGTCCGTTTCCAATTCGACGACAGCGTTTTCAATCAACCACGTATTTCGACCTCGAATGGTTTCGGAGGGATACCAAGATTCGCCGTGGTCGTCGGAAAGTAAAACGCCCGCGCCTTCTTTTCCGTTCAGTTTTGAGCAACCTTCTGGATTGACCGATGGCGATTCTAACATCGCGCGTTCGTTCCAATACGGCAGAACCCATCTACCGGACCGTCTCAACACGATCGGTTTATTCGCGGTGACTTTTGGTATCCCGTCGTCAAAATCCTGACTCAACACGATCTTCTCCGTGTGCGTCCACGCGCCGCTGACTACGTTAAACTTCTTCGCCAAAATATCCCCTCCCGGCGCGTAATCCATCCCCGGCACTCTAGACCCGCACCCATTCGTTCTCGATTGCGAATAAAACAACCAAATCTCGTGGTTTTTCTTCGGATTGGCGAACAAAACCGGACCCCACACCGCGCCGTTTTCACCCGCGTCCGTCGGCACGCTATAACTCCCCACGTCCGCGAAAATCTTCCTCTGCTCGTTCGCCGTCAGCGCTTTAAATCTTAACCGCTCCCCCTTCCCGTCCGCTTCCGCCATCACTATCCTTTGTTTCGTCCCTTCAATCTTCTCGCTCGTTTGCCACGCGAGCAATACGTTCCCTCGCGCCGGTCCTTTCCACGGCAAAGTTTCCACCATCGCCATGTGCTTATAGTTCCCTTTCAATACATTGTCCACATCGTACAAAGACACCGGTTCGCCTGGACACCATCGATCCTCCTCTTCCTCTTCTGTGTTGAAAATGTTCGCCGCGCTCGCGGTGCGTTCGGTCACCTCTAAAGGGCAAAAGGCTGCACTTTCACCAAAATCATTCAACAAGACGTTAAAACTGTTATTATTCGCTCGTTCTAAGCACCTCGTTTTCCTCGATTCTTGTTTCCTTTGTGTGATCGTGTCTTCCACGGAGTGGATTTCTCCGTGCCATCCTGGTAAGCGATCGTGGTCGTGTGCTTTACTACTCTTCGCTAATACCGAAGTTGATTCGCCGCTGAACGACAACAGAATCGCCGCAGAAAGAAGAGAGAGTTTGAAGACGATATTAAAACGCATGGTAGTATTACTCGTCCTCTCGTTCTTGTTGTTATCTCTCTCTCTCTAGCTTAAAAGAGCGCCGGAACCGGCAAAGAGAGCTCCTCCTTCTTCCTCTTTCGCGTTTTGTATCCAAACTTTTCTGTGGGGAAAAGGTTCGTCATTTCCCAAGCACGAAGGAATTTGTACTCTTAAAGCGCTCTTTCTCTCTCTTTAAACGGCCCATTAAATCGAAAGCGTCGTTTGTTTCCGGAGTAACAAGAAGTACGGCGTTCGTTTTTGTTGCTTTATCATTCAATAATGGGCAAGAAAGTGAGCAAGCGCACGAAAAACTTCCAGAAGAATCATCTCCAATCGACGGTCGCGAACCGGCGGCGGCACCAGAAGATTTCGAGGACGGACGAGAAGAAGAAAAGAAACGAGGAAAGCCGGTTGAGACGAGAAATCGAAGAGGATGAAGACGATGAAGATGCAGACGAGGAGGAAGAGAGAGGGTTCGCGGACGCCAAGAGGGAGAAGAACAAGAAGAAGAAAGAATTGGAAGAGATGGACATCGACGAGTTTTTAGACGCGAGCGATGACGAGGACGAGGACGACGATGAAGACGATTCAGACGACGACGAGAGCAGCGAGGACGAGGACGATTCAGACGATGAAGAAGACAACGACGCAAAAACGAGAGAGGAAATGAAACAACACAAGAAACATTTAGAGTCTCTGAAAGAGACGGATCCTGAATTTTACGAGTACTTGCAACAGGAGGATAAAGAGTTGTTGGAATTCGACGACGACGATGAGGACGATTCAGAGGAGAAACAAAAGAAGGACGATGAGAGCGACGAGAGCGATTCCGAGGAAGGAGGATCAAACGAAGCCTCGAAACGCGCGAAAACGAAGCGAAAGAAATCGGAGAACAGACAATCCGGGAAGACGTTGACGTCGGCGCTGGTGAAAAAATTGTGCGAAAACGCCAAAGGCGGGAAGGCGTTGGGCGCCGCGAAGCATTTGTTCACCGCGTATAGAGCGGCGTGTCACTACGGCGACGAGGAGAATGAGAACGATCAGACGATGTTGAAGTTGGCGAGCTCGAGCGCGTTTAACGATTTGGTGCAGTTTGTGTTGGCGGAGGCGGATGATATTTTTAGAGGCGTGTTGGGAGATAAGCCGGCGAAATCGACGCAAGAGCAATACGATTACGAGCCGATGAAATCAAACAGATGGAAGAAAGTTGAGCCGGTTGTGAAATCTTACATCGGGAACACGTTGCATTTACTCGGACAGTTGACGGATGCGTCGATGACGTCTTTGGTTTTGAGACGGTTGGCGGCGTCCGTGGCGTTTTTGAAACCGTTCGAGCGGTTGACAAAACGCGTGACGAGAACGACGTTGATGTGTTTTTCGAGCGGGGAGCCAAGATTGAGGGTAAGTGCTATAGTTTTACTGAGAGCGATTGCGGCGACGTGTCCAGGACCGGCTTTAGAGAGAGCGGTGAAAGGGGTGTACCGAGCGTACGCGAGCAACGCAAAGTTTATGAATGCGAATTCGGCGGAGAATATCGCGTTTATGAGCGCGTGCGTGGTGGAAATGTTTGGCATCGATCAAAATCAATCCTACGGGTTAGCGTTTGCGTACATTAGACAACTCGCGACGTTGTTGAGAAATGCTTTGGCTCAAAAAACAAAAGATGCGTTCAAATCGGTGTATTGTTGGCAATACATAAACTGTTTGGAATGTTTTGAGCGGATATTAACCGCGCACGCGTCGAATAGAGAGTATAGCAGCAAAGGTTCCGGCGAGCAAACAACAAAAGACGGATCTACTTCGGTTTTACGACCGTTGGCGTATCCGGTGCAACAAATTGCGCTCGGTGCGGCGAGAGTATTGCCTTCGGCGCGATACGCACCGCTTCGCATTCGTCTTTTGAAAATTCTCAATAGGCTTTCGAGGTCGATGGAGACGTTTGCACCAGTTGCACCACTCGCCCTGGAACTTTTGAACTTTTCCGAGTTGTACAAAGCGCCAATGTCAACGAAAGCGCCCAGTCCAGATTTTACGCTCGCTTTGAGAGTTTCTAAAACCGAGTTGCGCTCTCCGGCTGTTCAAGACGTCGTCGTCGAATCCGCGTTTGAGGAGCTCGGCGAACACCTCGAGCAACATGCGTATTCAGTCGCGTTTCCAGAGATTTCTCACGCAGTGACGAGAGAGTTGAAACGATTCAATAAGAAAACAACCGTTGGTAGATTTAAAAAACAAGCGAAGCAAATGTTGGATGCGATTGAACGCAACGCGGATTACATCGAGAGGAAAAGAGATGACGAGGCGGATTTTGCACCGAAAGACATCGAGAAAGCGAAGAGTTTCTTACACGGAGAGAAAATGGAAGGAAAAGCACCGTTGACGAGGTACGTGAAACAGTTGAGAGATAGGGGGAAGGAAAGGCGCGCGGCAATGCAAGCCATGGATGTGTCTATTCGCTCGAACAAGTCTCACGGCGATGAGTCATCCTCTTCGGATGATGACGACGACGACGGGGTTGACGAGGATGATGATCACAGAAGAGGCGACGACGAGGAGGACGAAGATGATGACTTCTTGAACGGCGATAACGACGGTGGCGACGACGACGACGACGACGACGACGAGATCATAGACGGAGACGAAGCGTTTGAAGATATGAAGAAACGCAAGCGTAAGTCGGGTGTCGACGAAGAAGACTTGTACCTCGGTAAGGAAGATTTAGTCAAGGAATTGGAGCTCTCGTCAGACGAAGAGAACGACGACGAAGACGTCAAACCAGTGCCGACGAAAAAAGCGCGGAAGAAGGGCGGTTAGAAGTAATTAGTACTGGTTGAAAGTGTTTGTTTTTTATGAATACATTATTACAAAATGGTTCTCTAAAGTTATCAAAATAAATGTTCCTCCTACTACGGGAAAAGTTATATAAATAGCTAGTTGTACAAAGAAGCATGTTCTCCTTCACAAACACGCAGTAAAATGGTAAATGTTATGCGCAAGATTAACTGCTGTTGTTTGTGCTTTTCTTGACTTCGTTCGTTTTCCTTTTCGGCGTCGCTTTCGCGTCCACCGCCTCTCCTCTGGTCAAATTCATCAAAAGGCTCGCGTACTGCGCAGCTTGGGCCGACTTACCGCCTTGTTGTTGTTGTTGTTGTTGTTGAAGTAGTAACAATTGTTGTTGCTGCTGCTGCTGCTGTTGAAGTTGTTGAAGTTGTTGCTGTTGTTGCTGCATGAAAGGCGCTCCGCCCAAGTCATTCATCCATCGCGCAACCGCCGCTTGCTGTGCTTGCTGCATGGCAAGAATAGTAGCTTCGGGCGCAGATGTAGCTTGCGCATTGACGTTGTTTCCCATAGAATCAACACCGGTTCCCCCCGAACCGCCTGAATTTCCACTTCCGGTGGCTTTCTTCCCGCCGCTGATGTTATCGTTGTTCTCGGTCTCGCTCTGCGGTTTCTCACTCGTTGTCGAGGAAGACATGGTTTGCAATATCGCGTTCGCTTCCATGGTAGCCTGAGATGTTACAATAGGCAGTTGCGCTTGCACGAGCGTATTGACGTCCGCTTGCACCATACCATGCTCAACTGATGACATTGCAATAGTTGAAATTGCCGTACCAATTCTCCATCCGGTGATTTTGGCCAACGTGACGACGCGTTCGGAAATATCCGCACCCGGGGAATCGCCGTGAATCATCTTTGCATTTCTCGCGATTTCTTCGCCAACTCTGGCAGCAGCGAATCCAACAAGAGATGCGGCCAAATTGACGTCGTATCCAGCGACGGAAGATAGCAACTGCGCAACCTGAGCGTCTGCGTTGGAAGCGCTGTGCATACCCGCGAGTACCGCGGCGTCCGCGTTGGCTCCCGGCTGACTACCCACCGAGCCAAATCCACCACCTGCGGCGTTTCCAGTAGCGGTGGCGATTTGCGCGGCCGAAACGCCCGGAAAGTTGAAAGGAAGCTGATTGCTGCCGTTACTCGCCGTCGACGGAACACCAACCATCGAGTTGGGAAGCAAAACTTGCTGTCGAGCGACTGCAGCTGCCGCTGCAATATTCGGTGGTTGTCGCATGAATGCTGGTCCAGCGCCTCCAAGCGCGTTGCCTGCTGCGCTCGCAAGTCCGGCTAAACCAGCGGCAGCATTCATGGCGGGTGTCTCGGTGTTGTTTCTGCCATCCGTTCCATCCCCATCACCACCGCCATAACCACTCGCATGGTGTACATTCGGAGCACCACGATCTTTGCGTCGACCAGAGCCCTTTGGAAGGTTGCGTTGCGTGCCGCCTTCTGTCCAATATCTCTGACACGCGCGACAATAATGTCGAGGTTGTGATAACAGACCGTTGTTGTAGTAGCAGAAACGAGTTTCGTTTGAGTTGCATCTCGCACAGGGGCGATGGTTGTTCACATCTTCGCGACCAGCAATGTTCTGCTCTCTTTCGAGCTCTTTTTGCGTCTTTTGTGGTTGCATTTGTTGCTGTTGCTGTTGCGCGTCTCGCTGCTCAATGATATCCGTCGCCGGCGTCATCGGCATGTCCCCGTTTTCATCCGGCGAGTTGCGATCTGCCTCGTCCTCGACATCTTCATCCGTCGCAATTTCTACCTTGACTTGCCCACCGCGATCTTTGTCACCTTCTTTCGGCATTTGAATGTTCAAAGTCGTCTCGGCCCCAGATCCGCCGCTACCACCGTTTCCAGACCCTCCGGAACCTTCACGACTACCCCCAGAATTTGCTTGCGGCGACATCCCTCTAGGGTTCGGTTCTTCCGAATTCTTCCCAGAACCACCGGCAGAACCTTGATGCTCGCCAGAATCTGTGTCTTTCTCGTTGCCAGTGTCGTTTCCTTCGTCATCGTCATCCGTGTTGTTCATATCTCTCGCTCCGCGACGCGACGGCGAGTGCCTCGTTTGGCTTTGGTTCCTCTTTGAGCGCTCAGATCTTCGTTCGGATCGATTCTTATCGTAAACATTCTCCAGCACGGTCGTTTCTTTCTTATTCGTCGCGTCTTCATTCGATATGCCGTCGGTATTTTCGTTGCCGGCGGCGGCGTTATCGCCTTCGTTGAAGTGTGCCCTTTTCGACTGATTGCCTCCTCCCACGTTGCGTTCGTTACTGCCGTACTTTTCCAAATCGTGTTCAGGCGCCGCCGACGTGGTTTCTCCCGAATGCGTCGGTCGAGCTTTGTTACCGCCCAAACCCGGACTCGCTGCGCGTTTGTGCTTGTTGTTCTCGTCGTCGTTCTCTTCTTCCTCTTTCTTCAACTTGTCGACTTGATCCTGTTTCTTTTCTTTTCCAGCCTTTGCGGACATTTTGCCGCCCAATCCTTTCGATTGCGTCTGTCCTTTCTCATCGCTCGACGTTCCGTTATCAACTTCGTTGCTCCCTTTATTTCGAGTGTCGGTGCCTTCGTTTGAACCACCTCGGCCTCCGCTACCTCCACCATCTGTGATTGGATCCGATCCTCCGGAACCTCCGTCGCTATTCCCTCTCTGTACCTTCGCCGGTGCCGCCAGCGTTGCTAAATTCTTCGTGCTATTATTATTATTGTTATTATTATTGATCTTTCTCGTTTTTTGGTCCGATCCTGAAGGCAAACTTGAGGCAAACATAATTGCAGCCGTCTCCATCGCGTCTCGAATCTTTGTCAAAGTCGCCGGTTTCTCGATGTACCCGTCAAACATGACCGAATGCCCGGCTTCGCCGGTCGACTCGCACAAACTCAAAAGCTCCCCATGTTTCAACGCCGTCACCGCAATAACTTTAATCGGCTCTTCCTCCTCGTGCCCAGGCTCTAAGTGTTCTCTTCGGAACTTCTCGTGCTTTCGGATCTCGGCTAACGTTTCGACCCCGTTTTCTTGCGGCATCATGATGTCCAACAAAATGCACTGCACCTCGCCTTGTTTCTCGTCAATGTATTGAATCGCTTCTTTCCCGCTCGTCGCCACCGGCGAGTCTTTAAACCCGAGCTGCTCTAACTGGTTCGTCGTTATCTGTGTTTTTCAAAAGAAATCGAGGAGAAAAATGTCAGAAAAAATTTCGTTTGTTATCATCCCCTATCCTCAGCGCGCGCGAGCAAAGAGAGAGAGAAAAAAGTACACGTGGCAGGGAAAGGCACTTTTATCCAAAACAAAAGTTTCCGTGCGCGGTTACACGGGCGAAATGAAAACGTACCCTTCTGCACAAACCAATATCGTCCACCACTAAGATCTTCTTCGACGCGTTGTTCATTTGGTTTTGATTCATCTGTTCCTCGTCGTTTAATCGTTTTTGTTGCTGCTTGTTTTTCGCCACCGTGGAGGCCCTCTTCCCTGACGCGGAGCGTCCGGAAAGCTCGTCCAAGGAGGGGAAACGGCCTTGCTCTCGAAGTTTTTGTAACGCCGCGGTGACCTGATTTTGTGAGATGAAAGAAGAATAAAGTCAGTTTCGCATAATAATATAAACACATAACACGATTTCGTCGAGAACGTGCACGCGCGTGGTTCGCATCGTCGCTCTATCGAGCGCGCGCGTTAAAAAAAACTGAATTCCAAACGAACGATTTTCGACCACGAAAGAGCCTTTTAGACGCACTTTTTCTCGAGTAAAGAATCCGCTGTGATTTATGTCCACGATGCTTTCGAGCGGTTTCATTTCCGCGATTTCCCCGGCACCAATCGCTAATAACAGCTTTCCTAAATCCGAAGTTCTCACTTTACTCGGCGACCCTTCCACGGAGAGCAAGCTGAACGCGCCGGACAACTCGGATTCAAATTCTTGCTCCGTCGAATTTTCCTCCCGTTGTCCTTTTCCCGCCTGTTCGCCTCTTTTCAAAGGCATCGTCGTCGTTTTTTTCTGAGCAGTCGTGCTCCGTCGTCGACTCGGCGCCATGTCTTCCGAACGAGAAAAAAGTCGTTTAGCGCTATCTAAACGTTCGTTGTGTGTTTCCTCGCGCTTTTCTGTGAGTGTTTTATTTCTTTACGCGTGCGCGAGTGGTGGTTATTTGTGCGCGCGCGCCGTTCTTCTTATCTCGAATTCTGACGAGTATAGAGACGCTTTTTGCCTTTTTCTGCGCTTGCGCTTTTTTGACCTATCAATCCTGGACCTACCCTCTATTTTGCGGTGGAAAACAGAGGGGTCCTGCGGTCGAAAAGCTCTCAAAAAAACAGAAGCTCTCAAAAAAACAGAAGCTCTCGAAAACGCTCGAAAAAAGTTTCCTTTTCTCTTTTTTTGTTTCTGTTCGCTTCTTCGTGATGTGACGCGCGCGGCTGTGTTGTCCCCTCGTGTTTTCCTTTCGCTTACTAAAGCTCTCTCTCGGCTCTCAAATTTTTCCTCTCTTTCAAGGAGTCGAGGAGTTCTTTCCCCACACACAACCACCGCCATTAAAGAAGAGGTGTTTGTTCTCTTCTGTGACAACAACACAACACATTTATTTATACACACAACGCGCAAAAAGAGAGAGAGAAAGAAGAAAAAGAAGTTTTTGTCATGGGAGCAGCTTCAAACGCAGCGGAGGAAACGCCGCCAAACGACCATCAGTTGCGAGCGAACGAAGACGCGATGCGACAGATCATGCATCTCGTGTTCTCTGAAATCAAACCGTTCGTAACGCAGCACGAACCGGACGTCCCGGAGGAGGATTTACCGGAACTCTCCAGAACGAGAGATTTATCTAAAGCTGATTTTACCGTCCAGTGGAGTCGATTTTGCGCGAAGAGGAAGTTGAATCCCGCGGAGTACGTGAAGAATCTCTCGGAAACTATTCAAAAACAAATCGAAGACGGCGCGCACCAGGACGGGTTCATCAAGTCCGTCCAAGGCGTCGGGCCGTACATGAACATCTTCGTGAAGAGGCAAAAAGTTTTTAAACTGGCGATTAACGCCATCATCGAGCAAGGCACGAAGTACGGGTGCACGAACGCCGGGCAAGGGAAGAAAGTTATCATCGAACACACGTCGAGCAACCCGAACGCGCCGTTGCACATCGGGAACTTGAGAAACGTGATGATAGGCGCGCACTTGGCGAGAGTGATGCAAGCGTGCGGGTGCGAAGTCACGCAAGCGTTTTACGTGAACGATTTAGGAGCGCAGATTGGGTTAACGGCGTTGGCGTATTCGAGAATTTATACCAAGATAAAGCCGACGATGAAAATCGACCAGTGGATTGGCGCCATGTACGCGGTGATGAACACGTGCCAAGAGTTGCAACAGGTTGGCGTGCAACCGGGAGATTTAGAGGTACGCTTATTATTTCCTCTCCTCGTTTCTTTCGTTTCTTTCTCGCCGCCGCCGGTTCGTCGGTTTTACCGTCCCGTGACCAATCGAACAAAGAATAAAGCAGATGATTATTGATTAAAAATTACTTTTTAACTCTCTTTCTGATTACGATGAGGAAACAATCAAAATCACCTCTGACAATATGATGCTTTGTTCTTGCGTTGGACGTGTCAACGAACTCTTTATTCTCTCTCTCTCTCTCTCTTTCTCTCGCCAACACTATTTCGCGCGTGCGTTGTGCATTCATCACAATCGAGACTGACACATCTCCTCTTTCCGAATACGTCGTAAAGGACGCGTGCAAAGCCGGCGAAGACGCCGTGAAAGCGTTGTTAGAGAAAGCCCTAGCCGAAGCCGGAAACGACGAAAAGAAAATAAAAGGTATCAACGAATACTTCGACATCTACCAAGATTTGCGAGGACGATTTCAAGACATGATGGATATCATGATTCAAGACGTTCGCGAAATTTCAGATATTAAAACCGAAGCCGGTAAACTCAACTTGGCGTACGAACGCCAAGAACCGTGGGCGATCAAAATCTTTCGCAAGATGGTCATCGATTGCTTAACCGGCGTTCAAGAAACTTTGTCCAACTACGGCGTGAAGCACGACCGTTTCGATTTCGAATCCGAGCTCGGATGGGAAGGCTCGAACGATAAAGTTTTGGAGATTATGAAAAACTCTGATTACTTTGTCCCGCAAACGGAGTGCAACGACAAAGGCGTCCCACAGGGCGCGTATTTAGATATGGACGCGTTTATTCGCGACCAAAAGTTCAAAATCGGCAAAGGCGGCTATCAAAAAGACTACCCGCCGTTATACGTCTTGCGCCCGGATGGTTCTACTTTATACACCTACCGCGACATCGTCTACTCGTTCAAGAAAGCCTCCATGTCGGATTTAATCTTGAACATCATCTGCTCCGAGCAAGATTTGGCGCAACAAAAAGTAGCGCTCGGGATGTGCATGATGAATCCAGCCATGAAAGGCCGGCAGTACCACCTCTCTTATGATTTGGTCAAACTCACCACCGGCAAAATGTCCGGTCGTCGCGGTCGATACTTGTTAGCCGACGACCTCTACCAAGACTTGAAAGACATCATCAAAGAGAAAATGGCCAAGAAATCCGAAGACAAGGGCGAAAAAGTCGACGAAAAAGCGTTCGAGAGCGTCACTCACGAAGTCTCCGCCGCGGCTATGAAATACGCCCTCCTTTCGTGCGCCTGTCAAACGCAAATCAACTTTGACATTGCGAAAATCACCGATTTCGAGGACGCCTCGGCGCCGTTCATCCTCTACAACTCCACTCGTTTACGATCAGTCATAGCCAAATACGAATCGAGAGTCGCCACTGGCGAACTTCCGCCACTCGCGGATATCAAAGAAATGGAATTTGACGAGTTAGTCGACGATAAAGAGTGGGCCTTGCTCATGGAATACGTCTTACCGTTCTCCCAAATGCTGTGCGACGCCGCGTTGCCGAAACTCCCGGAACCTCCCGCTTTACCTTCCTACGGTACCCACAAAGTCTGCGAATTCCTCAACGCCATGGTCCGTGCGGTGTCTGGATATTACGGCCCAGCCGGCGTTCGCATCCTCCCGATGACGAACCACGTCAAAGAAGGCGAACACATGTGGAACAAAAACGCCATGTGGCAACGCGTCCACTATTTGACGGCGTTGCGACAAGTCCTCGACAACGGTTTGCGTTTGTTAATGATCGAGCCGTTGGAGAAGATGTAATGATTATTTTATGGAGGACGACGAGGGAGAGAGAGCGAAAGAGAGAGAGAGAGAGCGTTGATAAAGTATTGACTCTCTGATTTAAGTATATAAAAGTAAACCTTCTTAAAATCCTATCGCATACACTCGAGAATAAGAATATTGAAAGTTCCTTTCTTTCGAGATCCAACACTATAACACTCGTAACAAAACCCAAAACCACGACACACTTTACAATAATCTTCCGACACCGCAGATTGCACTGTCGTCTAAATTATTTACTCGCGCGCAGTTACTCCTCTACAACGACGAACGAATAAATCATCTATATCATGCATCCCGTTGTTTCCCCGCGATTAAAATCCTCCCTCGTTCCCGTGCCGACGTCCACGGAGACGAACTTTGAGCCGAACGATTACAAGAAAGGTTCGATCGACTACGACGACCTCGCGAATGACCCGAAGCGTAAAGTCGCGTTCATCACCGGCGTGACCGGCCAAGACGGATCGTACTTGGTCGAGTTGTTGTTGGAGAAAGGGTACATCGTCCATGGCATTAAGAGACGATCGAGCGCGTACAATCATCCGCGTTTAGAACACATCTTACAACCCGATTATCCAAACGGAGACAAATTTTTCCTGCACTACGGGGACATGTCGGATTTGCACGCGTTGGTCGGGATCGTGAGAGATATTAAACCGACGGAGGTGTATAACTTGGCCGCGCAATCGCACGTGCAAGTATCGTTTCAAATGCCGATGTTCACCGCGGAGGTTGATGGGGTTGGTGTGTTAAACATCATGGAGGCTATTCGATTGACCGGGCAAACGACGACGTGTAAGTTTTACCAAGCGTCGACGTCCGAGTTGTACGGTAAAGTGCAAGAGATTCCGCAGTCCGAAACGACGCCGTTTTACCCGCGATCGCCGTACGCGGTCGCGAAATTGATGGGATATTGGGCCGTTGTGAACTACAGAGAGTCGTACGATATGTTCGCGTGCAACGGGATTTTGTTCAACCACGAATCGCCGAGAAGAGGGGAAACTTTTGTCACCAGAAAAATTACTTTGGCCGTGGCGAACATCAAGGCGGGAAACCAAAAGTGCTTGTATTTGGGTAACTTGGACGCGCAAAGAGATTGGGGACACGCGAGAGATTACGTCGAGTGCATGTGGAAAATATTACAACAAGACGTACCGGAAGATTACGTGGTCGCGACTGGCGAGATGACCACCGTTCGCGAGTTTGCCGCCAGAGCGTTCAAGCACGCCGGCATGGAGCTCGAATTCAAAGGCGAAGGCGTGGAAGAACACGGCGTGGAAAAGGCGACCGGTAAAACGTTATTGAGAGTGCACCCGAGATATTTCCGTCCAGCTGAAGTCGAGCAACTTTTGGGCAACCCGGCGAAGGCGTTGGAACAGTTAAAGTGGAACCCGAGGCAGACGAGTTTACAAATGTTGGTCGAGGAGATGGTGGAAGCCGATATCGCCAGAGTCGAAAACCCGAACATTCATTACTAATAATACGTTTATTATTGCTACTACGACCACGAGTACTTTAAGAGAGAGAGATTAAGAGATGTTGTTACTATTACTATTTTTTACTTATAAACATACAAAGAGCTATTCGTGCGAGAGACACCGAAAAGCGCTCTCGTTTCTTCCTTCTCACAACAAATTGCATCTCAAATCAGAAATGAGAATTCAACCTCGTCACCTCCCCACAAATAAATTCGCTTTACAACCAAACATGCAAATCTTTGTCAAAACGGTAAGTATTACATGTCGTCCTTATAGCCGATATTGTCTCGTGTTTTCGCATCGTTTGACACCGTCTGCGTGCGTGTATGCGCTCCGATCGCGTCTTCAACGGTCGCGACGACGCGCGGGGGTTTTTGAGTGCGCGAAAATCGCTCCTTGTCGTTCGCTTAATTTCTTGCCGAAGGGGCGCAAACCCTCCGGGGGTGCAAATCTCTTTGAAAAAGACGATCCAGGAGATTGATGCGAGCGTGCGAGGGTGGATAAAGCGCGTTTCTTTTTTGATGCGCGTGTGGATGAGACGGATGGAACGGTCGTTCGGCGCGTTTACGTCGTTTTGGTCTCGCCACATCGGCGCGCGCGCATTCCTCGATTTCGGCCGTTTTTCCTCCTCTCCCTTATATTTTGGACCTTTTACTCACCCCACGCGTTCCTTTTCTCCTTTATGTTTAACAGCTCACGGGCAAGACGATCACCCTCGAAGTCGAGTCTTCGGACACCATCGACAACGTCAAGGCGAAAATCCAAGACAAAGAGGGCATCCCGCCGGATCAGCAGCGATTGATCTTCGCCGGAAAACAATTAGAAGATGGCCGAACTTTAGCCGACTATAACATTCAAAAAGAATCCACCTTGCACTTGGTCTTGCGTTTGCGCGGCGGCATCATCGAGCCGTCCTTGATCGTCTTGGCGAGAAAGTCCAACCAAGACAAGAAAATTTGCCGCAAATGTTACGCTCGATTACACCCGAGAGCGGTCAACTGCAGAAAGAAAAAGTGCGGGCACACGAACCAGTTGCGCATCAAGAAGAAGTTGAAGTAAACTCTCTCGAGAGAGAGAAAACGCGCTTTTTGTATTAGATTATGGAGAGGGGAGAGTTTGTGTAATTAGTTTTTAAACCTTAATAGCAAAGTTAAACGGAGAGAGAAAGAGAGAGAGATGAGCGTGTGGTCAGAGGAATGAGAGAGAGTGAAAAGAGAGTGAATATAGTATTCTACACGTTTTAATGTCCAAAGAGGCACTTTCCCTTCATATTCAAAATCAACAGTTTCTTCCCGCACACACAACCACAAAGACTTTAAGAAGAAGTCGAAGGAAGAGAACTTCCATCGCGGCTTTTGCGCGCACAAAAAGAGAGAGAAAGGGCTTCGAGGGAGCGGGAGCTTAGGGAGCGTCGTCTCTCTCTCTCGTTGTTTTTTGCGTCCTTTCGCGCGAGAACAAACAACATCTCATCACCGACGAGAGAGAGAAATCTCTCCAAACGAGAAGATCATGGTTGAGGTGATCGAAATTCTCGATTCGGACGAGGAAGGCGACGAACGCGTTCGAATCGTGCAGCAAAATTTTGAACCGCGTTTACGGCCGATACGAGAGGACGAAGGGAACGACAATACTAATATTAACAACAACAACAGAGACGAGGACGTGGTGATCACGGGTGCGCGATGATTCCTCTCGTTTTTTCCTCGTCTTCTTCCGTTTTTTTTGGGTGAACTGTCCGAGTCTCGTCAAAAGGGTGCCTATATTTGAACGCAAAAAAGACGCGTCGAAAGATATATAGTATTCCTTCGTCGTCAGACTCTTTCTTTCTCGTTGTCGTCGTTTTTGTCTTTGAATAATGATAACGCTCGCAATACTCAACGAGACTCGCGCGCGCTGACCGAGAATGTTTCTTTCTCTCCCTCTCTTTTCCTCCTCACGCGGCGGAAAATAAAAACAGGCGTCGGCGGTCAAGAAATACTCCGAGATATCGCCCACCCGCGCCACGAGTGCGCGACGCACAAGTTCGATAAAAATGTGGTGCATTTGCAGATGAAGCACTGCGCGAACTGTTGGTGTTATGTGTGCGATTTGAAAGCGCCGTGTGCGCATTGGGCGCAGCATTGCGGCGCTTATCCGTGCTATAAATGGGACGAAGCGAGACGAAGAAAGTTGGCCGGGTTGCCGCAGGCACCTGGGAATGTCCCGCCGCCGGAGACGCGGTTTGATTTTGGGTTTGGAGCTGATGATTTAGCGAGGAGGTTAGTAGTCCATGGGGTTCATGTGAATCATCTTGCTCAGATCAACGCGTTTGCGTCAAATAGAGATATGGACGAACTGAGAGTTTTGTGCCCCGAGGGATATCACGACTTGTATAGAATCAGGAATAAATGCGAGCAACTGTTCCTTCTACTCCAATTCGATGGACTCGGGAAGAATCGATATGCTGTCATTACTCGGAAATCGTATGAGTTATCGCACGATGGACGTTTTCTCAGTGGATCACAAAATCCACAAACTCGTAACGCAACATCGGAACAAGTTCTGCGGAGACTGAAGGAGAAGGACAATGGCAATTGGGTTTACTTCCCGACGAGTCCGCAATTCCAAGCGGCGTGGAAAGGCGCCTTGGGAGGGGGGAATCTCGGCGTCAGTTGGTGGGGAATTGGATATTACAAGCTGAACGCACCGGAGCAGATTTACAGTGGACACTTTCAAAAGTACGACGATATCCCGGAAGATCGCTTCCCGAGAAGCGCAGACGACTTCGATCTCTACCAAAAAGTCTTTGCACAAGTTCAGGCTTTGGTGGGAGGTGCGCCGCAGCAAGTTGCGAATAGGGACAAACCTACGACGTTAATTCAGCACATCGCGCGAGTAAGGATCACTGAAACATCTGATTACGACGACAAGACCAAAGTATACGAAGTACTCGCCGCCCGCGCGTGTATGCGACTTATTCACAAAAACGAATCTGCGTACAAGAATCGCATCGGCGAAGAGCCAGACGGCTTAATATCGTACGTGTATCCTCCGGCGAAAGTACTATTACCTGATCCAGCCGGAATCGCAGAAGCCTTTAAAATTGGCACCGTCTCGATCCCAGTTCGCGCATCCAAAGCGCGCGGAGAGGAGTTTACGGAGGAACGCATCGCGGAGGAATTGGCTAAAGCACCGCACGGTCATCGATTCATTGATAAAGCAAGGTTTGAAAATCACCAAAGGTACGGAACAGATGTAGACTTGACCAATTTGTTTAATTACAAACCAGACGCCGTCTATTTGACATCGCGAAGCGCTAGTGCGAACAGGCATCACTTCAAGCCGTTTTTGGAGGCGATGCCTATTTTCTTGGAGGGAGACCCAAAGCCGCGATCGAAAGTTCCTCTGCGCATCTTATTTGTCGATGCCAGAAACGCGAGGGCGGAGTGGACGATATGTGACGTGAAAAATAGCGATAAAGTGACGAACGTTATCGAGGATTTAGAAGAACGATACGAGCTGAACGAGAACGAACAGATCGTTTTAGCAACCGTGAAGTATAGGCCGGAGATTGTCACCCAAGTGCCGTTCGATAGATATTATATGAATAACCCTCACCATCAAGCCGGAGCCATTTCGGATGTTACGGGAATTCACAACACGGAGGCAGAAAGAGAAAGACGCGCGTCTACGCTGCCAAACTATTATCGTCCATTTTCGAGAACAGGAAACGATCGCAAGGACAATGTGGAAAAAATTCTGGTGGCTTACAAGACGAAGAAGGCTGAAAGTTTCTGCATCGTGCACCCGATATTGAAGAAAACGTTCAGGCAGCGAATATTGCCGTGGCAGGAACACATGAACAGTAAAAGCGAAATCATCGACGAGGACGATTTGAAGAAGGTCAAAGAATTGGAAAAAGGCGATTATTTACAACCGTGTTCGATTCCGATCATCATCGACGCGGAAGGCGCTGCGACGCGAAACAACAACAAAAAACAGTTACGAAAAGTTCGCGCGGGCGAAAAGTATGGTGACCCGAAAAATATAAACGAATACATTCGCACTTGTGCCAAGCACATAAATGATTGGGACGAAATTGAGTTTCCATCGAGTTTTACGAGTGAACAACGAAGAACCGTCCACATGAGCGTTCAGCGCAATTCAGTTCTCATCTCCACGATGTCGCGCACGATTGGGAACGAAAGAATGGTTTACTTAGTGAAAGAAAAGGACGTGAATATGTCCAAATTCGGCGGTATCGACGTAAGTACTTTGCTCAGACAAAACACGGAACCTTTGTTGAAAGCTTGCGTGGAGAAATACGTTTCGGAAGAATCATCGCGCAAACGGGACAGAGATGGCGTCAAAGTAAAGAAAGAAGAAGTCGTTACGATTTCTCACTTTTTGCATGATAAAGTTCCTCACGTCGGCGACAAGAACAATTATAAATCGTTGAAAGATGGTTTAGATAAAGCGCTAACAAATAAAAAGCAACCTCTTCATCCCTTAAGCACGCCACGACATGTTCAACGGAGAGTGGAATTTCCAGAAATTTTCGTCACGAACGTCACGGCGATTATCGAGATCGACGACGAAAGTGTTGGAATATTAGCTGGCGTGAAGCGTGGTTTGCTCCCGGGCTGTGCGGATTCAACCGCAGAGGCTATCGAGGATTTGAAGCATACGGAAGATATCATTGACATGCAAATTTGCGAGTGTCAAGCTGTTGAGCGCTCTCAGCGAATGTGCGCTGAGATCTTCACTGCCTCGGCGACATATTTTGGCAGAAAGGGTGGATACAATGCAGTCGGAATAGAAAAGAGATTGGAAGGTTTCCGAACGTGTAAAAAGGAACCGGTTTTTTGCAACCAACCGGAAATCCGAGTCGCGGCGAAAATGCGAAAGCAAATGCACAACAAGGGGCGCGAAACTTGGTATCTCGACGTCGATATCTACGCACGAAGGCCTGGAACTCTTACTGACCCCAAACCGTACGCACACAATTTTTCCCAAGATTTAGCGTACACGCCACCCCTGGGATGGAGAATGCGCCTCACTGTTCCAGTTCAAGCGTTAGGTTTGGTTGCGAAAGCGAACGAAGTGCGAGACATGCTTGCGCCGCCTTCACTTTACAACAATTTCAGAAAATCGGGTGACCACGAAAGTTATGTCGTGCGTAGATTGAGAGTTACACTACCGCAATTATCGAAAAACGCTCCGTTGAAAAGAGAAGCGAGCGAAGCAGAAAATTGCTTCAAAGTCGGACACGGCGCAGCAGGAGCGGTTGGGCTAATGAAAGCGTTGGAGATGCAAGAATATCCATCGGTCGAACAACCTACGGGGTTGACGGTGACGATGCACGACTACCAGAGGCAAACGTTAAATCGAATGCTTGAGTTGGAGAGAATACCCGGTGGATTTCGCGATTTGGTGTGGTACGACGTGAGTGATGTGATGAAAAATGCGTCGTTGGACGCTACGGAGGAGAGATGGATGTATTCTCCCGGTTTTGATCAAATCGCGAAGATTGGGTGTATTCCCAAGACACCGAGAGGTGGCTTTCTTTGCGAAGAGATGGGATTAGGAAAAACTATCGAAGTTCTCGCGTTGGTTTTGGCACAAAAACCTCCACAAGGGTGGATTGAACACGGTGAAACGCTCGGTAAAGCTGGCGCGGTTGCAGACTGCTCGAACATGTCGAATGGAACGAACGTGAAGAAGCCTTATCGTTCGGGCGCGACGCTCGTTATTTGCGCCGTTTCGCTCGTCGGTCAATGGATCGACGAGGCAAAATCAAAGCTCGACGAAGATTCAGGTTTGCGTATTCTCATGTATCATGGACAACAACGCACGAAGGACCCGAAAAAAATAGCGGAAAATTACGACTTGGTTGTTACGACGTACCAAACGCTCGCAGCCGACCGCACCAGAACGAATCCTCTCGGTCAGATTGAGTTTTATCGCTTGGTCTGCGACGAGTCGCACATGACGAAATCTTACAACACCGGGCAGTCCAAAGCGGCTTCGGAAATATGCGCAGTTAGACGTTGGGCGTGTACTGGTACCCCAATAGCTACGAATAGCGTGGATCTTTTTGGGCAATTGGCGATGCTTGGCGTTTCGCCATGGGGAACCGATCTCAAACGATTTCGGGACGACTTTAACAACATCATCTGTACGAACGCGGGTCCGCGTCGCTATGGGCGCAATGACATGACAGAGAAGTCTTCAAGAGAAATCAAGAACGTGTTGACGGTGATGAAACCAATGACGATTCGTCACACGAAGACGCAAAAACTCGGAAGAAACGCGACCAAGGACTTGCTCTCGTTGCCGCCAAAGACGGTTATCCACGTGCCCGTAACTCTTTTACCAGAGGAGCAGCGTCTGTACGACGAATTGCACGCGGACACGAAAGCAACGTGGGAGACGAAGTACAAGGCGAAAGGACACGCTCACGTTGCAAAGCGTACGTTTGGTATCATGTCCTTGTTGCTTCCCACGAGAAGATTGTGCTCCGGCGGCCGCTTGACAACGGCGGATTTGACCATCAAAGAAGACGAAGGCGCTGCCACTGCTGAAGCGAACGGCGACGACGAAGGCGAAGGCGATAACTTCGAGCAGCGAGGAGTTAAACGCGTCAAGAAAGAAGAAGAAGAAGAAGCGGCTCCGATGGTCCCTAATAACGGTAACGAGGTGGGATCCATCGAAGCAGAATCGAAACTTCGCGTGCTCGTCGCCGAGCTCAAAAAAATGCGCAAAGACGACCCGACGAACAAAGCTTTGATCTTCACGCAATTCGTGCAAACCATCGAATGGTTACAAAAGCGATTACCACATGAAGGATTTGGTTTCCGAACCATCAGTGGTTCGATGTCCGCGAAGAATCGCGATAAATCCATCCAGGCGTTTCAAAAAGACCCGCCAACGACTGTCTTCATTTTGTCCGTTCGTTCCGGAGCCGTTGGGATCAACTTGACGGCCGCTTCGCACGTGTTTATGATCGAACCGTGCATGAACCCGGCGCTTGAAAATCAAGCGATTGGCCGAGCGTGGAGAATGGGTCAAACGAGACCGGTGACGGTAAAGATCTTAACAGTCCAAGATTCCATCGAGACAAACATCGTCAAGTTGGTCCAACAACGCACGACTGGTACAGTTGCCGAGAAAAACGACGGCGAGAACGATGGACGACCGGAGATAATCGATATAGAGGAAGAAGAGGAGAACATGCGTCGCGCGCAAATGAACAAAGGTGAACTCGCCGGCGCGATTCGCGCGGATAAGCAAAAGTTGAAGTTGGAGGAATTTGATCTTCTCTTTTCGCGAGGCAATTTGCTTCCAGAGCTTCCACCTGAGGATGAAGTTCCACGCGCGAAACCCGCTCCAGCGGTGATGGTTAAAGATGAACCGATGGAAGACGCGGGGCCTCGAATTGTTGGAGGAATGGGGTTCACGCGCAACGATGGTAATAATAACGACAACGACGACAACAATCTCGAAAACATCGGGAAAGATTCTCAAGAGAATAAGGACATCGGGTCGGAGGAGAATAGGCAACCTCTGGCGAAAGTGCAAAAGAGAGCGTCGCTTTCCGAAACCGTGCAAAACGCGGTGGGAAGCATGTTGGAGAAGTTTATGTAAAAAGATAAAGAGAACAAAGAGGAGGAAGAAGTCGTAGAAACAAGGGGAGTCCGCGTGAGTGGATGAGGCGTTGAGGAACGCACATTTTTCACCATCAGTTTTGGACGGAACTAGTACACGCATACATCGATCGAGAAATTCACATACACATACACAAAAGAAATACGGAAAGAGCCGAGAGATTGTAACAGGAGCAGAAAATTCGAGCACATAGGCGACGATATACATTTGTAATAATAATTCATTCGAAAGTACTAACAGCTTGGCGCGGCGGAAAATAAACACAACCATTTGCGAAAACAAAACACGCGACGACTAAAAATAAAATTGTCTTCTCTCGCTATTTAAAACACCGTGACGTCCGCCGCCAACAACACGTGATCGCTCGGTTCATTCTCGCTCGGGTACGGCCCGTCCGTCACCTCGTCTCTATGTTTCAGTGGCGCCACCGCGTCCACGCGAATGTTTTCCGTCACGAAAATATAATCTAAAGTATCGATGAACGGCTCGTCGTCTTTAATCTTGGCGTAGTTTGTGAAATCCGGCTCTTCGCCGTTGACTTCTTTGTAACAACTCACCATTCTCGCCGGCGGCTCCACGATGTACTCCGTTCCTTCGTACGGTATCGGGTAAAACACGTCGTTTTCATCCAAGTTATTCGTGGTTAACAACTCGTACGACCCGTCGATTGGTTTGACGTTAAAATCGCCCATCAAAATTGAATTTTTCGTTCCGTCTTTCTCGCTCTCTCGCATCGTATACGTCGCCGCCAACGCGCTGTGTAAAGTCATAACTTTCGGGTTCCTAAACATGCACGGCATGTGATACGTGGACACGCCCAACGATACCCCGGTCTGCTTGTGCGTCACGTTCGCATACACGATAGAATTAAACCTCCCTTTCGCCAACTCCCAATCGTCTTGCGGAGGATACTGCGGCCTCGCGTTCCTCGCCGCCCTCCACATCCTAACAATCGGATCCACCACGTACCTCTTCACCACGCCTTTCTCCTCCAAATCCTTCGGTTTCCTCGGCCACTTCGCGCAATCCGACAGCCTCTGCACATCCACTCTCGATAACTCGTACGTATCCAAAGGTATTGCCAACAAAACTCCCATGTAATTATTAAACGGCTTCCCGTACAAGTGCGAGACGACGTGGTACCCGCGTTTGGCGAAAAACGCGTGCAACGGTCCCGACCACGTCATGCTCACCTCTTGCAACCCAATGATAGATCTCTTCTCCATCTCCACGGATAACTTCTTTTGCACTCGCTCTAACCGAACAAGTGCGTCTAGATTTTTTGGATCGCACGACGTGAAATACGTCGGCTCCGCCAGGTGCGACGAGAGCACGTTATACGTCGTCACGCGAATATTTGCACCTTTACCACCTCCTTCTGACATCATCATCATCGAAGCTTTTTTACTACCACCACTACTGCGAGTAGTCACTGGCATCCTTTTCACGAAGAACGCGCTACTTTTCCGCTGGCACGCGATCGATGCCGCTCGCATATATGTGGTAGTAGTAGTCGTAAGTAATGTTTGAATGTGTTTCCAATGTAACAACACCACCCGCGTATACTTCTTGTACACTACTACGACGACTTGAATTTCGTCACTCTCTCTCTTTCGTTTCGTACCTCTCTTATTCTCTCTCTCTTTTCCTCTCTCTCTCTTCGAAAACGAGCCTTTCTTCTTCGTCTGTGTCTTCGTCTGATGATGAATCCAAAGCGTTGGTTTTGTGTGGAAAACCTCACTTTTCAGCCTCAAAATCACCGCTGTTGTACCGCTCTAAGCCTTCTCTCTTCTCTTTTTTGCCGCCGAAAAGAGACGCGGTGTTGTTGTTCGAGACGCGTTCTCTTTGAAGTCGTCGTTTTTTCGTCCCGAGAGAGAGAGAGAAAGGTACCATCGATAACTAAGCAGCGCAATACATTTTCATCATCACTTTGTGTTCTAATAAAGAGAATCATAAACATGCAGTTGCGACGAGCTTTACGACGCGTGCCGGATAAACACTTACCACTCCTCGTGACGTTCTCGGCGTTATCGTTCGTGTTTTCCTTGCTGATGATATCGATCGGGTATTTGTTTTTGACCGGGAGATTGGATATGTTGGAGGCGATGGACGAGCAGACCAAGAGGAAGTTCCTCGATGGGTCTTCGTCTTCATCTTCTTTGTCTTCTTCTTTCCACGGGAGTAGTATCGGCGGCGGCCAAGAAGAAGAGGAGGATTTGGAGGATAATCATCACACTGATCACTTAGAATTAGCGGAAAATCCGGTGCACAAAGAAGACGGGACGTACATGCGCCACGCCGTGGACGAGGACGACGACAGCCATCCGCACTTGATGAGTGCTTCGAACACAAACGGCATGTTCTTTCATCCGATCGTCCACACGCAGTCGAGTTACTCGACCACGTTAGAAAATAGAAACTGTAAAAAAACAACTTCGAGTAGTAGCGGTGGGAACGGAGCGTGGGATCACGTCCCGACGTCGTCGTTGAAACAGAAACAGAAAGAAGTGTTTGATAGGTACGCTTTGACTGGATTTCGGAACAAAGCGACGACGGACGCGAGAATTTTGATGGAGTTTCTGCTCTCGATTTCACCGAAACCGCAAAACGGGTGCTGCGCGATTTTCGACGTCGGTGCGAACGTGGGGAAGTACGTGG
>Ga0257106_1000218_pt1 | contig 36108 bp, 23 predicted proteins | sample LP_taG_3_FD_190177 | JGI IMG/M metagenome (GOLD analysis project Ga0257106, IMG submission 190177) | Marine microbial communities from Northeast Subartic Pacific Ocean, Canada - LP_J_2011_P26_10m | ecosystem: Environmental > Aquatic > Marine > Oceanic | place: Canada: Northeast Subartic Pacific...
GTTGTTTTTCGTGCTGCGCTCAACTACGATTCTTTCTTTTCCCCGAAAATCTTTCCTCCTTTCTCTTCTTCTTTGTCTTCTTCTTTCGAAGCGCGCGCAGACTGAACGCGATAAGAGAGAGAGAGAGAATCATCGATAGCTGACATGAACGATCTTCTCGTTACGAACGAACAGGTTGCTCTTTGGCGCGAAAACGCGAACGTTTTCCTCTTAAAATTTGCGCATACGAGGGTTAGTCTTTTAAGTTCTATATCAATCAATTGATATAAATATGACGACGACGACGACGAGGAGGAAACAAAAACGATCCTCCTTTTCTTCTCTTCATTCTTCCTCATCATCATCGTCACCTTCTTCATCTTCTTCTCCCTCGCGTCGAGCGATGATGACGCTCCTTCTGCTCCTTTTCGGGACTATTTCTGACGTATTCGTCGTTCGCGCGACGTGGCCTATCGTTCGGTACAAAAACGGGACGGTCGGGGTGAAGAACGACGGCGGCACGGTAAAAGTACAGAGTACGGATTTAATCGTCGACGGAAACTTGAGCGTTTCTGGGAGTTTATTCGTGCAAGATCGAGATCTCGCGGAGTACGAGGAGAGAGTGTCGTTTCTCGAGACAGCTTTAGGGGATCCGGCACTGTTAAACCTTTCGAACTGCTCTTCTGTCACATATCGGTCACCGACTGCATATCCGAAGGAGGCCACAGAATGGGATTACTTATCCATACCCTCTGTTGTTAGTGGCACCACACAATTTTCGCTTTCATGGACAGATATTAAATCAATATGTACTCAAAAGGGATATATTCTATGTTATTCGGAAACTTTTTGCACAAACTATGTGCCTCCTTCGGCTCTTGATATCCCGGAGCACGACAGTTAGATTGCTGTAGGAGACTCTGAAAATGAATGGCTCACATTTCGGCGCGGCTGGAATAATCGAATTTGTAAAACGCACACTGAAGTTGCCGGATCAAAGCCTAGTTGGGGAACCAGTAACTTTACAGGCACTACAGGTGATATGTATAGAGCAGGTTTGTGCTGTAGCGTCGGAGATACATCTGAGTCAATGTGCACATCAAACGATAATAATACGACGACTAGCGTCGTCTCCCAGCTCCAAAGTTTGACGCCACCGACGTGTATGCCTCCTGGCGGTGATAAGTTGCGGTTTGACGGGAGGTCGTGGATATGTGGGTGCGCGGATGGATGGACAGGAGATGATTGCGGAACTTTTGAGGGTATACAAGACTTTCACGTCTCCGACGCATGGTTCAGATCTCCTTTTCTTTCTGAGAGTTCATCTTTACCCACGATTTCAACAATATCTGCGTATTTAAGTAACATGACGACCTGTCGGCGAGACATTCACAGCATTGATTATAAAGACTGCGCAAACCCTGATTCTGACTGGCGCGAAGCTCGCATCACGTTTCAGTCGCCATTTAGCATCAAGACACTTCTAGCAGACGGATGTGGTTTAACTTCTGGGGAAGGCAAAAACACTGGAGTTTGTATGTCGTGGAGATGTGATTCTAGCGTTTGCGGTGGAGACGATCCATTTTATGCAAAAGGACAGACCATGCTAATTGCCTCTGAAAAATTTTATCGTCTTGAAAGGGATTTTTCTTATGCCTTGCAAACATGGCTGTTGGGTACGGCTCAAGTGTTTATACAATCGAAATCAACGAGAGAAATAGTGAAGTTGACTAATTCAGACATGACAACTGATCGTCCAGCGTGGAGTTCGAATTATGTGGAAACTGCGTACGCAAAATTTGATATTCAAGAAACTGGAGATTACCGAGTGATAGTGTCTCTGAAAGCTGATAATGAAGAGGGAGCAATGTTCAACTTGATGAGCATAGAGAAGAGCTTCATGGGCTCCAATGATCTTTCAAAATTTTTCTTCGCCTATGGCACTTATAGTGGATGTCAGTATGTGTGTCCTAACGTTGCACATGAAGAAGTTTGCGACGGGGTGGAAAACACTGGATGTGACTATTATCGTTGATATCATCATCTTTGATCGATCGATCGATTCCTCAAAACCCAGTATTCTGTTCTCTCTCCTTTTAACGCCTGTGTGTGTGTATATGTTTGTGCGTTTTCTCGAAAAAAAAATGAAAAAAAAAAAATTCTCAAAATTCGTTCTTTTTCTTCATTCCAAGAAAGACGAGTCTTTTTGCCTCTTTCCTCCCTCCCGCGGCATTCCACACACAAAACACCAACGAAGACGAAGACAAAATTCTCCCGCTCTCTCCCAACTCCCAACTCCTTCTCTCTCCTCTCTCTTGAGCTTTGCGCATCTTCGCAGAAAAGAGAACGGCTTTAAAGAGAGAGACGCGTCGTGAACATGCACCATCGCTGAACAACATCAGTGCTCCTGTTGTTCATCGCGAATAATAAAAATGCCGAGATTTCTTCGGGAAGGAAAGTCCGCGCATCCACTCTACTCGGGATTCGCCTCGAGCACTTCCCAAAAGCAAGACGAAGAGCAGAGCTTACTTTTAACATCATCTTCATCGTCAGCATCATCGTCAGCCTCTCGAAACAGCGACATCTCTCGAACCGAGAAGAAGAATACTAACAACGGAAGAAGAAGAAGAGGACAAAGAGGAGCTTTTTCCTTCCAGACGATTCCGGAGAACGAAGCAGTCTTAAAGCGAGAAAAGGAGGAAGACGAAGGAGACTATTATTACGACGACACCGAAGAAGAAGAAGATTACGACGACGACTACGAAGAGGAAGAAGAGGAAGAGGAAGAAGCGAAATACAGAAGAAACAACGGCGTCTCCCACCACAGCTCTAAAGTGTACTTGAAAAACCTCTTCGTCGTGGCGTTTATGATGATGATGTGCACGTTGGCGACGTGCGTCGGGATCGCGTCGGCGTACCGACCGTCGAGAACCGGGATGGTTGGTAGGCAAGACGTGCACCCGAACAAAAACGTGCACGTCGTGGCGGAAAGTTTTAGCGATGTGAAGGAGAGTAAGATGGTGATTGATGAGTACATAGAGAAGAAAAAAGAGAAGATGATGCGGGAGAAAGAGATGTTGGAGAAGATGAGCGAAAGCGACGGGGAGAGAGAGACGCCGGCGAGTGGTGCTGCGATTGAGACGAACGACGCGAAGAGCAGCGATTCTTCTTCCTCTTATTCTTCTTCTAAAAAAGGACGCGAGAGCCGCTCGAGAAAGAGCGCGAGTAGGAAAAATAGTAAAAAGATGAAAGCGGGAAAACAAGAACGAGAGGAACAATCCTCGACCGAGGAGGCCAAGGCAAAGACGACGACAATTGTGGAAAACATCACCCCGAAGACGCTTTTGGAAACCGTTCGCGACGTCAAGCACGTGCACGAAGCGGAAAAGAAGGTGAAAGAAAACGGCGGGAGTTTGATCGACGTCGTCGCCGAAATACAAGAGAAAGAGGAAGAGAGCGACGGGAGCGTCAACTCCTCTTCTTCGTCCTCTTCGAAAGCGGAGAGGGAAGGTGAAGGAGGAGGAGGAGAAGAAGAAGAAAATCTCAACGACGACGACACCGATGATACCGAAGAGACGACAACCGCAACGACCGCGGTTGTCCCCGGAAGCGTCGCCGTCCTCGGTCCTCAAACCAACGAAAAAAATAGCATAGAATCCATCGAGTTGATCAGCAACGCCACCTCCCAAAACGCCCAATCCTGGGGCATCGAAGACGGAGAGGAAAAGAACGACGACGAGGAAAATCCTGAGGAAGAGACGACGACGACGACGAAGCGTGTGAAAACGAAATTAAGGAGTAGCAGTAAAAACAAGAAAGAAAAACATTGGCCACCAACGTAGAAAGCGTAGAGCAGCGAAGAAGCACTTTTACTAATAAACGAAAAGCAGTAGAAATTGCAGAACCAAAAAAAAAAAACACTTTTCCTTTCCTTCTCCTTCCCTCAAAAACGAGCGAACGAATAATAAGTCATTTAATACGAGAGAAAGAGCGGGAGAAAGAGAGAGAGAGAGAGAGAGACACATGCGCATCCCGGGTCCAGCGGGAGAGTTGCACGCGCGTCGCGCCGCCGCGCTTCGAGAGCAGGAGCAACGCGATGATAAAAACGCCGCGAAAAACATTATTCAAAACGAACAACAACGACGGGGAGATGAAGAAGAAGAAGAAGGAGAAGGAGAAGAAGAAGATAAAAAAGAGAGAGACCATCGTCGTCTTCCGAAGAATGAAGCGAGTAATGCGAGTAAGAACAGAGCGAAGCGCGCGTTGTGGAAGAAACTGCTCGAGTACGATCCCGCATCGAAGAAGAAGAACAAGAACGACGACGATTCGCTTTTCGAGCAAAAACAGTATCAAACCATCCAGTGGTTAAAAAACGGCGGATGGCGAAGCGGTCGATTGAGCAAAGGAAGATTTATCGTCGAAAAGGCGAAGAAGATAAAGAGGAAGAGTGGGATGCGCGTCTTTGGTGGTGGTGGTGGAGGTAAAGGAGGAGATCAAAATCAAACGCGTGCATCATCATCATCGTCTTCTTCTTCGTTGAAAGTTTTCGATGGAAGTTTACTCGTATCGGACGAAAACGGAGATACGATGACGGCCACGTGCGACGGAGAGACGCTTCAGATGCTCCTCAATCATAAGAACGATGCAAAGAAGAGAAAGACGAGGGTAGGGGTGATCGTCAGAGACGTCGCGGTGTTGAACGCGAGCGCGACGGAGCAACACTTGGTCTTGAAGAGGAAGAGTTTGGTGGAGATTTTCTTTCAAGAGGAAGAAGAAGAGGAAGAAGAAGAGAAAGAAGGAAGCAGAGGCAAAGAAAACGCAGGTACAGTTGCGATAGACGTAGGTAGAGTAGAAAAAGCAGCGCCGCACTCGCAAGTGCCGCAACCGAAAGCAGTCTCCGCGTTCGCTTTGCAGGCGATGAAGCTCATGGAAAAGCGAAAAGCGAAAGCGGCGGCAAAGGCGGCGGAGGGCACTAAAAGTCAATAGTAATAGTATATATTGAATAACAACGAATAAATAGTTTTGCATGCGAATGCGCTTGAATGCTTTTGTCTTCTAATAAAAGTTCTCGTCGTCGTAACTCCCGCTACCTTGAGGCGGCACGCTCGTGTCGTAATCCGGGCCCTGGTATCCCATAATCTCGCCGTCGCGGTTGACGACGGCGTATTGGGACGATGCATCGTTTTCGTCTCCGTAGTTATAAAAATCCGCGTCGTCGTCTTCGTCTTCCCCTTCTCCATCGATGCCGCCGCCGTAATATAAACTCTCCTTTTCCTCTTCGTCGTCGTAATACTGATCTTCTCTTCGCAATCCGAGCTTTGCTTTCAGAGCGTTGCCGCACGACAAAATGGCTTCGTTGACTCGCACTTCCCAAATGCGAAACACAATGGCGGCGTAGGCATTGCACAGAATCCAAAACTGCTTCGGGATTTCCATCATTTCTTCTCTCGTCGCCGATTTCCACTCGGCTAAAGCCATCTCGGAAAACTCGCGTTCGATTTCCACCAACGCTTCTTCGCGTTCCGTGAGCGTTCGTTGTCCCGAACGCTGCATTTTTTGGTACCTTCTAAATCGGTCTCTCCGAATGCTTTGAATCAAGTTACCGAAGGAGGAAAGTATCGCAGAGAGGACTAAGCCTAACGCAAACGCGGGTACGATGTCCGTTTGGGCGATTCGCGCAGCCGTAGCTGGTAATTCCGCGACGACTTGAGTGACTTTTCTGTGCACCCGTTTGACGTTTTCGACCGAGTCTCTCGATACTTGCGAAAAGACATCCGTGATGTGAACTTTGTTGTTGTATTGAAACGCAGGGCTGTCGTAGTAATAACTTCCTGGTCCTCCTACTCCTCCTCCGTTATCGAGAAAGTCGTCTCCGTAGTTATAATTACGTCGGGACTGAAACTGATTTTCGAACGCGGCGTCATCTTTCGGGTCTAAAGCGGGTTGACCGAAATACTGTTCCTCCTCCGCTCGCGAAAACTCTTGATCGCCGTAATAGCTTCTGTATTGCTGAGAAGGAGGTGCGACACCGTTCCATCGATCGTAATTCGTCTCCGCGAATCTCGACGAGAACGGTACTCTTTGCTGATTCTGTTGTTGCTGTTGCTGACGAAGATAATTCGCCCTCGTCGCGTACTCCGCGCCGTAACTTCCGTAATTGTTGTTACCCGAAGGAGTCCGTCTGCCACCACTATTACTACTTTTATTATTATTATTATTACTACTAATACCATTACCACTCCCTCTTCGATCGTCAAACATGCTCGATTCGTAGCTCCCCGCCATAGACGTCGTCGATTCCAACCCACCTTGTTGTATCTGCCTCAACCAATCGTTTCTTCTCGTCAAATCGTCCGCGTATCGTTCACTCCTGCCGGCGTTTGGAACCGCGCCGGTCGTTTCTCTCGCGAACTCCAAAATAGCTCCAATCGACCGGTCCGAACTCGCGTGGCGAAACAACGGCCCACTCCCTCGCGGTAACGTGCAAATGGTTGGAAAACTTCTCGCGCGAAAATACTTCCCCGCGAATGCTTTTTGTTCCGGTGTTTTACACACTACTCTTTGCACTTCGATGGATTCGTCGCCGGCAAACATCGCCGCCATCGCCGCAAACGTCGGTTCCACTTGCTCGCAATACCGGCAATTCGTCGTTTCCACCAGCAACACGACGTTTTTGTCTCTGTTTGCTAACGTAGACGCTAATTCTCTCGTACTTTTCGTCGTCACGCTTCCTTTAATATTATTATTAGTATCGCTCGCGCTCTTCGATGAAGAAGACGCGCCGAACCGTCTGCTTCGTCTTTGACTGTCGTTGGTATTGTTCAACGTTCCCGGTCCGGTCTTCTCTTCGTATCGATCGTTCCCAGTCGCAGCAGTCGCAGCAGTATCGTTGTTGTCGTTGTTGTTGGTGGAAGCAGCAGTGGCAATAGTGTCGCACCTCCTCCTCCTGTTCAGAACGGAGGAGGAGAATCCCTTCGTGCGATTAGTAGTACTCCTCGTGACTCCTCCTTTTTGTCCTCCTTTTTGTCCTCCTCCTCGCGGTGGTGCACTTCTTCTCCACGCCGTCGTCGTCGTCGTTAAAGAAGAAGAAGCAATCATCATCAGAATTCAAATCGAGAATGTGTTTACGTAATTCTCTGCAATCAATCTCTCTCTCTACTCCTACTCTATACTCTAACCGAGAGAGACAAAGACGAAAGAAGAAGAACGAGGAGACGGAGAAAAACGAAAGAGCGCGTTTTGATCTCCTCTGTTTTTTCTCTGCCAAAGATTCTCTATTGAGTCTTCTTCCTCTTCCTCTGTTGTCTTCTTCTTTTTAGCAAAAAGCGTGTTGTTGTTGTCAATGGAGAGGCGAGAGAGGAGGACGAAAAAAAACGCACCAGACGACACACCAAACGTGATTTTTTTCTCCTCTTCTTCTTCTTCTCAAAATCATCTCTCTCACCAAAAGATATTCAAGTCAAAAAAGCAGAGACGACGAGCGCACGAAAAACAGACAAAAAAACACCACGCACGCAGAATTTTTTTTTCGTGAAGAGCGAAGAGGAAGAGGAAGACAAAAAAGGAAGAGGGAAAAAAAGTTTTAAGAAGAAGAGGCCTGGGAGAAAAAAGGAGAGAAAGCGCAGGGACGTCGTCGTCCCGACTTTATCCAAAATTCTCTTCTTCATTTAATAAGAAGAGACTCTTCCAAAAGAAAGAGAGAGAGAGAGAGAGTAGTAGTAGTTCGCATGGCAACTTTGACGACCATCCCGGCTGCGCGTGTCGTTTCTTCTTCCTCCGCCGTCGCGAGCAGCCGAGGGAGCGTCGTCGGTGGGAGAAAGTGTTCTGTCTTCACTTCTTCTAAAAAACCCATCTCTTCTTCTCGTTCTGGGGGGTGTTCTTCGCGTTCCTTCTCGACGACGACAAAAACGACGTTACTAACGACGATGTCCTCGTTGCGCCGCGCGTTCGCGCGAAAGACGACGACGACGATAAAAACAACAACGACAACGAGTTGTTTCTTTTCGCGGGGAACGACGACGTCGTCTTCCTCTCCAAACTCTTCTTCTTCTTCTTTAATCTTTAATCGGATGCAAAAAGCCGGAAGCAGAGACTTGAAAGCAGCCGCAGCCGTCGGTGAGGAAGTCAACGCCGAACAATCCGTCCCTTTGTTGACGTCGGACGAATCCGAAGATTTACTCAAAATACGACACTCTACCGCGCACATATTAGCCATGGCGACGCAAAAAGTCTACCCGAAAGCGCAGTGCACGATTGGCCCGTGGATCGATCGCGGGTTTTACTACGATTTCTTTTATCCAGACCAAAGCTTCACGGACCAAGACTTGAAAACGATACAAAAAGAGATGTATAAAATCATTCGGAAAGACTATCCGATTCGAAGAGAGGAAGTGTCGAGAGAAGAAGCCGCGAGAAGGATTAAGGAAATCAACGAACCGTACAAGTTGGAGATTTTAGACATGATTAAAACCGAACCGATCACGATTTATCACATCGGCGACGAGTGGTGGGATTTGTGCGCCGGGCCGCACGTGGAGAGCACGGGGAAAATCGAGCAGAAAGGAATCAAGTTAGAAAGCGTGGCGGGAGCGTATTGGCGAGGAGACGAGACGAAACCGATGTTGCAAAGAATCTACGGGACCGCCTGGGAAAGCCAAGCGCAATTGCAAGCGTACGAGTTGTTTAAAGAAGAGGCGAAGAGAAGAGACCATCGAACGGTTGGTAAAGAAATGGGATTGTTTTCGTTGCAACAAGAAGAAGCTGGAGGCGGGTTGGTGTTTTGGCACCCGAAAGGCGCGTTAATGCGCCATCGAATCGAAACGTTTTGGAAGGATTTACACTTACAAAGAGGCTACGATTTAGTCTCCACGCCGCACGTGGCGAAAAGTGAGTTGTGGAAAACGAGCGGTCACAGCGATTTTTATAGCGAAAACATGTACCAACAGATGCAAGTAGAAGAGGAATCGTACCAGTTAAAACCGATGAACTGTCCGTTCCACATCGTCGTGTATAAAGACGGGTATTATTCGTACAGAGATTTGCCCTTACGATGGGCCGAGTTAGGAACGGTGTATAGATACGAAAGAAGTGGGACTATGCACGGTTTGTTTAGAGTCAGAGGTTTCACGCAAGACGACGCGCACGTGTTTTGTTTACCGGACCAAATCACCGACGAGATTACGAAAATTTTAGACCTGGTGGAGGAGGTGTTAGGGACGTTCGGGTTTAAAGATTACGAGGTGAACTTATCGACGAGACCGGAAAAAGCGGTCGGGTCGGACGATATTTGGGAACGCGCGGAATTGGCCTTGAAAGATTCCTTGAAACGCAAAAATTGGGACTACATCGTCGACGACGGCGGAGGCGCGTTTTACGGGCCGAAAATTGACATTAAAATTCTCGACGCGATTGGACGCAAGTGGCAATGTTCGACCATTCAGTTGGATTTCAACTTGCCCGATCGATTCGATTTGTCTTACATCGACCAAAACAACGAGAAACAACGACCGATTATGATTCACCGAGCGATTTTCGGTTCCTTGGAACGCTTCTTCGGCATTTTGACGGAAAACTACGCCGGTGCGTTTCCGGTGTGGATCGCGCCCGTGCAAGTTCGATTGTTGCCGGTGACGGATACCGTGGACGACTACATCCAACGCGTCGCGAACGACATGCGCGCGAAAGGTATTCGCGTCGAGGTGAAATCCGGCGAACGCATGAAGAAGCTCGTAAGAAACGCAGAAAAAGAGAAAATCCCAATCATGTGCATCATCGGTAAAGAGGAAGCGGAGAACGAAACTTTAGCCGTGAGAACGTACAAGAGTGGTGATATTGGAACGTTTTCGCTGACGGATGTCATTTCCAAAGTTGTGGAAGCGACGGAGGAAAAGAGCGAACACGCCTCCTTTTGAATCCATCATCATCTATTTAATTAACATGCAAGACGGGGATTGTTTTTAATGTGTTTATTACTATTACTATCATCATCATCATCATCTACAGCTTACAGTATTCTTTTTGGTTTCTATTTCATTGACGAAGTTTTTTTGCTATCATATGTTACTACTATATATATCTAATAATCACGTCATCGGCGCGTCGTCGTCGTCCTCCTCCTCCTCTTCCTTTCCTTGACTATTCAATCGTCAAAATCGCTATTCTCGTCGTCCGAGTTCAAATCGAATTTCTTCCCCTGACGAATGTTCTTCACGCGTTCTTTCAAAACTTCCGCCGCGTGTTCGTCGTCTTCGCCGTTGTTTCTCGCTTTCAACGCGTACATTCTCTCCCCTTCTTCGTCCACCATCCCTTTACTTTGCAACACGAGTTTCACGTTTTTGGTCGGAAAATCATCCCCTCCTCCACCGAAATCATCCATCCCGACGATGTAATCCATCACTTTCTCTTTGCTCACTAAAGCTAGCGTAGGCAGCATGAATATCTTTAACTTTTCGGTTAAATATGGCGACTTTTCCGCGTCAATCTCGCAAAATAACGTTTCTAAATGCATCGGCGCTAACGCGCGCAAGTGTTTCGTCATCACCTTACACGGTTCCGAGTTGCGATAAAAATGACACACCATCTTCTCCTCCCCTTTCATTTTGCCGAAGAATTCTTTTTCGTCCAGTATTTGGTGCACTTCTCCGTGTTGTCGTTTCAGATATTCTTTTCTGTTCGATTGGTTTCCTCGCATTTCTTCCATGCGTTTGCGTCTCGCGTCTTCTAAATCTTCCTCGTTCAGTTTGGACATTTTATGAAGCTCATCGTCCAACTGTTGTTCCACTTGGTAGGCGGTTTTTAGAAGTTCGTTTTCAATCTATGCATATGTTTAGTAAAGTATCGCGTTTGAGTATTGATTGCGTTGAATAAAGAATGTTTTTGTTCGTTCGTTGTGATAAAAAGAGAGAGAGAGAGTAAGAAGTCAGTCCGTCGTCCGTCCGTCGTTCGAGAAGAGAGAAAGTCAAAGCTTTACAGAAGAGAGATGATGATTTTTGAAAAATCCATCATCATCATCTTCGTCGTCGTCCAAAAGACGACAACAAAAAGCAGCTTCGGTTTATTGCGCGCGCGCGATACTAATACTATAGAATAATTGAACGACGACAGAATTTTGGCGCCGATGACGACGATGCAGACGTACCCGAGCTGCGACGTTTGCGTTCATCTCTCTTCTCTTTTTTTATTATTATTATCAGAGAAATTATCAGAGTCGTCGTCCTCAGTCAGTTTATGAGGATGATTTTAGAGGAAAAAAAAGAGAAAAAACGAGTTCGTAAATTTCAATACTAATAATATTTGGCGAAGACACATACGTCCGTACAAAATGGTGCTTATCCGTACAAAAGATTTTCAGTCCAAAATACGAGAACAAAAACAACAAAATTAGGGGTTGAGAATCGCGCACAACATGCATCACAAAGACACTTATATGTGCTTAAAACAGACTCCAATCTCGCATCTATGCCCCGCAGGGAATACCACAGCTCCTGTGTGTGTGTCTCCCCGGGAGGGCCCCCGGAGGGAATACTAGACATAGCAGAGTACATTGTGTCTCGAGTTGTTTTTGTTCTCTTCTTGTTTTGTGGCAAAAAAAATTTGTACGGATAAGCACCATTTTGTACGGACGTAAGTGTCTTCGCCAATTTTTTCTTTCATTTTTTCAAGAACAACCGAAAAGAATTGAAGAAGAATTTTCTCCTTTTTTTTGTAAGACCAAACAACAAAATCTTGTGAATATGCGTGGTAGTGGTCCTTCTTTATCTGCGACTGCGACGAGCACACCACCTCCTCCTCGCGCATGCTCGACGATTTTACAACAACAACGACAGAAACAACAACACTATCATCGTCGTCATCGTCATCGATTTGAAAAGAAGGCTTTTCTTTCTCGTCGACGACGAGTAAAAGCAGAAGCAGCTTCCTCATCGAAAGAAGACAAAGACAAAGAAGAAGAGAAACACATGCACTTGCTGGAGGAAAAACTGAGTCAACACGGAGCGCCTTTGCAAGTGTATTACTGCGACGAAGAGTACGAAATCCCGAGCTTTCGAGACACGACGATTTTAATACGATCGACGACACCGGATGCGGTTTTATCGGAAATGCGAGGGAAAATGGACAACGGGGTGGAGATATCTACAAAGACGGTGTACGACGAACAGAACGCGACGATATCATCTTCTTCATCTTCTTCTTTGAAAAAGAAGTCGAGGCTACCTCAAGTGACGATAACTGGAGGCGTGTTTGACTTGTTCGCGTTAGCGGTAGCGTTAGTACTCGACCAAGAAGAAGACAAAGAAGAAGACGTAAACGTAAACGTAGCTATTCTTGGATTGGGCGCCGGAACCTGCGCGCGGTTAATCGATGACTTGTACCACTCGTCGAATAAGAGAGTGAAGATGTTTGGGTACGAGTTGGACGATGCGATCGTTGATTTAGGGATGAAATATTTCGGTCTGAACGAATTGAAAGAGAAAGGGTCGTTGGTGGACGTGCGCGTCGGAGACGCGCTCGAGAACATCAAGACGAAGAAGAGCGACGCGGACGATACTGTTAAGTTTGATTTAATCATCGTCGATTTATTCGACGACCAAAGTCGCGTCATCCCTCAACTGATGGAAGTAGAACGATGGGAGAACATATCGAAGCGCTTGAAAAATCCTCCGTCTTCTTCTTCTTCTTCGAACGAAAACGTGAGCCGAGTTATTTGCAACTTATCCACCGGTAGGGGTCGAGGCGCAAACATAAACAACGCGGTGCACGTCGCAGAACTCATCGCAGAGACGTGCGGAAACGGCGACGTCTCGATTTGGCCGTCGAGCAAAATGAACGTTTGGAACGAGTGTTGCATATCCGGACCGAAACCGTCGTTTGGGGTAGATACGACGCCGAAAGTGTTGGCGACGTATTGTCCGCATTGGATTTCAACGAGCAAGTACGTCAAAAACAAAAACAGTTCCAGTAACGGAACTGATGAGGATGGTGACGATAAAGACGACGACGACGACGATATTCCTATGAATGGATGGTTATTAGATAGACTTCAAGGTCGATGAGTGACGTTTTCTTTATCGAGCTTGTAAATTAATTTAGGTATAAATAGAAGAGGAAATAGCAGCAGGCTGGAAAAAAAACAAAGTCACCCCCTATAATTACTTTGGTAGTACATTATATTATTACATTTGTAAAACTTTCCGCGTCTTCGAGTGCGTCAAATTTTCGTCAACTTCCGGAAACAACTCTCTCAACTTTGGTATTTTCCAATACAACTCTCTCCAACTTTCTCTTTCGAACGCGTTCGGCGTGTGCACGGCGTACGCGTATCCTAACTTTTTCGCCGCGTTTACGTTGTCCTCGTCGTCGTCAAAAAACACAACTTGTTTCCTAGCTTTTCCTAACAAAGACGACGACGCCGACGACGATTCGACCGGGTCCACTCCTTGTGCACTACTAATATCTTCCTCGTTCATCGACAACACGTACCGTTTCGTCAACGCATCCAACATCCGACTTTTGTCCTTCATGGAACACCCGTCTGTTCCGCCCACGTCGTTCGGCGTCACTATGCTTTTCTTTTTCTCATTGAACGCGTACTCCGCTAAATCCTCGTCTCCTTTCTTCCCGTCCACTAAACATTTCAAGTACGTTTCAATCACCTCTCTCTTTCCGAACGAGGCAATCGCAACTTTGATTGACTTCTGTTTCATCTCTCGTAAAAACGCTCGGAAGAAATTCGCATCCGCGCAGTCTCTCTCGTAATCTCTTCTCGGGACGTCCAACGCGGAAATGCGTTTGGCGAACGAGTGTATTCTCAGAATAGTCATGTCAAAGTCCCAGACGACGAGTTTAATCCTCTCGTCGTCGTTGTTGTTGTTCTCGTCGTGATGATGACTACTTGTTCTCATCTTCTTCTTCGCCGTTTTGTATGTATGTTTTATATATACTATAGTACGTGTAGATGATGATGATGATGATGATGATGTTTAAGGGAAAAACACTGACAGAACTGACTGACTGACTGTCGACTGATGAAAAATGATGAAAAAAGGGAGTTTTTGACTTTTTGTGTCTCTCTTTCTCTCTTTCTCTCTTCCACAGTGTCTTCTGTTTTGGACTTTTTGATATTCTTCGCGATCGAAAAATTCAACATTTCAACACACACAAGAGAGAAAAGAAAAGAGGAGACTTTTTCTCATCCTCCTCTTCACACGCACTTATTACACACACAGAAGACACTTAAAACACATAAAAGAGAGAGAGATTCGTTTGTCGTCTTAGTACCACACGCGCGCGTTTCACACTCTTTCGACTCTTTTTCTCTCTCTCTCTCTCTCTCTCTCTCTCTTCTTTTGAAAAAAAAGTATGGCGGACGAGGCGAAACGTCAGGCGCAGTTGGAAGCCGGGAGAAAGAAATTAGAGACGTTCAAAGCGAGAAAGTCATTGTTAAAACAACAACAACAACAGAAAGAGAAAGAGAAGAAGGAAGAGGGAGAAACGACGATTCAGACGACGACGACACCTAAACGAGATGAAATTTTCGAACAACAACGACAACAACAACAAGAAGAGTTTCACACGCCAAACGCGTTGGTCTCGTCGTCGTCGACGTCGACTTGCGATGATTCAAAAACAAAAGCAACGACAACGATGGTGATGCAAGACGAGATTGAAAAAATCGTCCGCGAAGCCGTGGAGAAAGAATCCGCAAAGTTGAAGAGGAAATTCGAGGAAGATGTCGACGAGTTGAAACAGAAACACGAAGAGGCGAGAGAGGAAACGGAGAAGGAGAAGAAAGAGTTTGAAGATTTGAAAATGGAAGAGATGAGAAAACGAATGGAAGAGGAAAAGGAAAATTTTCAGACGCAGTCCACGGAGAGGATCAACGAGCTGCAAGAGAAGGTGCAAAAAGCGGTGAAGAAAGGCAAGTCGATGCAAGCGGAGAGGGACGAAATCAAGTCGGCGTTTGACGCGTTGACGACGCAAAGCGAAGAATTGGTGAAGACGATTGAAATCGCAAACGAGAGAAGCGGCAACGCGGAAAAAGAATTAGGAGAAACTAAGATACAGTTACAAGCGAAAGAAAAGGAGTTTGCGGATTTGAAGTCGTTTTACGAGGAGAACAACGCGAGTAACTTGAACGAAGAGGAACGATTGAAAATGGAGTTGACGGAAACAAACGCAAAGATGGAGGAAATGGCGCGAAAAGTCGACGACGCGGAAAACGAAACGGAAACGGTCAAATCAGAGTTACGCGCGAAACGAGAAGAGTTTGACGATTTAAAGCAACTGTTCGACGACACGGCGGCGAACGCGACGCGAGGCGAGGAAGGTTTGAAGGAAGAAATTGTCGCGTTGCGAGAGCAAACGAACGCGTTGAAGGAGGAATTGACGACGGCGGCGCAAACGAGCGAGGAAAAAGCGAAGATGTTGGAACGCGAGTTGGAAAACGAAGTGAGCACGCGCATGAGTTTAGAAACAGAGGTCGAGGAGTTACGACACGCGAACGCGCAGTCGACTGACTCCTTGCGCGCAGAGTTTGAACGCGCGAAGGAGGAAAACGAGGCAATCAAACTGAAATGCGAAGCGTTTGAACGCGAAATCAACGAGGAGTTGAAACCAAAGTGCGAAGAGTTGGAGCGAGAAATCAACCAAGAATTGAAACCGAAGTGCGACCACTTCCAGCAGGAGTTATCGGTCGCGCAGGAGGAGATTTCCGGACAGTTCCAACTCGGCGTCGAACGCGATGAAGCGCAGAGAAAGCTCGCGGAAGCGGAGCAAGCGCTGGAAGTTATGCGAAAGGAGAGAGATGATTTAGAGAACAGCTCGTCCGCGGCGCACGAAGAAGCCTTAGGAAAGCTTCAAAAAGAGCTCGGAGAAGCGACCATTGCCTTGCGAGCGAAAGAAAAGGAGTTTGCGGATTTGAAGTCGTTTTACGAGGAGAACAACGCGAGTAACTTGAACGAAGAGGAAAGATTGAAACTCGAATTGATAGAAACGAAAACGACGCTGGGAGAGGCGAACGAGAAAATCGCGCAGTTAGAACTCGACGCGAGAACGGTATCGAACGAACGTTACGATTTGATCGCGCAGATTGACCAGTATAAGAAGCAAATGGGCGATCTGGAGAAATCTTTCGACGCGCACAAATCGGATGAAGACTCACTCCGGGAAGAAAAGGCTACATTTTTAGGCAAAATTAATGCTTTGGAGAGCGAGCGAGGGGAATTATTCGCGCGAAATGAAAAGATTCTGAACGATTTAGAAGAGATGACCAAATTGAAAAACGCGCAATCGGAGAAAGTCCAAAAAGCCGTCAAAAAGGGCAAGTCTATTCAAGCCGATCTCGTAGAGACGAAGAAAACGCTCGGCGCGAAGGAGCAAGAAGTGATCGATTTGCAACAACGCGTAGACGCGTTGGTGAATGCCGAGCCAACAACACCTCAACAACAACAAGAAGAGGGGAAGTACGTCGCGCTCCTCGCGGAAAAAGACGCGACGATTGCGTCTGTGCTCGAGCGAGAAGCGAAGGCGTCGGCGCACGTAGAAACCATTCAAAAGCAAGTGGACGATCTGATCGTCAAAAGCAACGCCTCCGCGGATAAAGTTGCTTCAATAGAGAATGAATTAGCACACTCGCGCGAAGCCGTGGCGAACGCGGAGAGAGAAATAGGAGAGACTAAGATACAGCTGCAAGCGAAAGAAAAGGAGTTTGCGGATTTGAAGTCGTTTTACGAGGAGAACAACGCGAGTAACTTGAACGAAGAGGAAAGATTGAAAATGGAGCTAAACGAAGCGAACGCGAACACGCAACTCGTGCGCGAGGAAGTTGAAACGCTGAAAAAGAAACTCACGGAACAGGATGAACGCTCTTTAGCTGCGGCGAACGAACAACACTCGGAGCAAATTCAACTGCTACAAGCGACGATTGCGGAAGCGAGAGACGAAGGCAATCGAGAGCGCGTGGTTGCGGAGAGTTTGAAGCAAGAGTTGGACGTGAAAGTTTCTGAAGTGCAAAAGATGAAGATAGAAATCGAGCACAACGCGGAAAAGCTGGAGGAAATCAACGCGGAGAAGGAAATGTTCATGTCCGAATGCGAAAAAGCTTTGGAAAGTTTCGATCGCGAAAAGGCGAAAGCGAAGGAGCTGAAACAAAAGTTGAAAGATTTCGATCATGAATCTAAAACGAGCGCGCAGATGAAAATGGAAGAACACGAAAACGCTTTACGCGCGGCGAGCGAAAGAGCGACGTTTTTGGAAGAAGAGCTGTCGAAAGCGAGCGCGGCTTTGACGCAAGCGTCTGAAAACGTCCAACGAGGCCCGTCGGCGGAAGAACTCGAACGCGAAAAACAGGAACAACAGAGAGAATTACACGAGTTGAAGTCTCGCTTAGATCAAGAGTTGCAAGGCATGAACGTTTTGCGGGAGCAGTTGCAAGAAGAGCGCGGAAAAAGAGCGCAGCTCGACGCGCGTTTAGCCGCCTCTTTGGCCGCGCAACAACAACAACAAGCGACGACGACGCAGCACACCGGGGCCTCTGAACAAAAGCAACCGTCGCCGCATCACAGGTTTACCAATAAAAAGAACGAAGATTACGGCGACGACGACGACGAGACGATGTTGAACGATATCGAAGGCGCGATCATTTCCGGTGGAAGCTACTCGTTCGTTCCGTTGCAAGGAAAGTTCAAGTCGTTGACGTTTTGCCCGCCGTTGCAATCGAGCGGTTGCTTGCAAGCGGCGAACATGTTCGATCGGTTCTCTGTGTTTTTACAGCGGAGACCGACTTTAAGAGTCTTACTGATTGGCTATTTCGCGCTGTTGCACGTGCTCTTGTTTCTGTTTTGATTTTGATTGTTGTTGTTGTTGTTGTTGTTGTTGTTATTACTCTCTAAATTATTATTATATTATTCTATTCGAACTTTACAAGAAAGAGGAGACATATTTAGGGTTTCAGAATTGAACCACATACCCTAAACTCTTCTTCTTTTTTGGTTTTTGATATTTTTCTCCACTTTCAAAAGGAATAAGAGGAATCTCGATAAATTCCTCGGACAGTCTGTATATATCTATATTAACTATGTCGGATATGAGTGCTGAAAAAGAGAAGAGACACGACGATTATTCGCAAGACGAAAACGTCGAACGTCACGTTCGTAAGAACAGATGGATTTCCGTCGATATCGGAGGAAAACCGTACGTTTTTTTATTCCCAACATCATCAAATGTTGTTTTTTCTTTCCGTTTGAATTTGAGTGTCACACTCGGGAGTGTTGCTTATCAAAATTGCTTCATTGCTTTTAGTATTCACTCGCGCGCGAGTCTTTCTGTCCTCAAACTCGTTCTAAAATCCGTCTAAAATGGAAGTTGAACGTTCACGTCATCGATTGCGCGCAAAAAGAGAGCGGTTTCTTCGTTTGGACGCGACTGATTCGCCGCCGTCATATCGTCGTTGTCGTCAAGAATTGGTGACGATGATAGAGAATTTTCCCTCCTTTGGTTTTGGTGGTGACGCAGCCACCAAATCTCTCTCGCACAAAACGGCTGTGCTGACGCTGACTCATCAGACAGAAGGAAGTTTAAAATAATCGAAAAAAAAAACGTTTGGCAAAAAACAACAAAGAAGAGAGAAAAAAGAAAGAAAGAAAACAAGGAATACTTTTACTAACCTCTAATACCCTTTATTATATAAACTCAAACAGGTTTCTTCGATTCAACTGGGTGTCCTCGTTGCTCGCATCTCTCGTGTTGTGGGGCTTCGTCGCCGCCGTATTGATTGACGACGAAAACCATACCAATCCGAAACTCCCGACTGAGTTTAGCCGATGGAAAAAGTGGATCACGGTCAACTTCTCGTGGATGTACATCTTGACCCAAGATGTTTGGTTCATATTTGTGCTCTGGCTTCTGTTTACGAAGTACGCGAACATCAAGTTGGGCAGAGACGACGATAAACCTGAATTTTCAGATTTCGCCTGGTTTTCCATGCTTTTCTCCTGCGGAATCGGGGTCGGCTTCTACTATTATGGTGTCTCCGAACCAATCTATCACTACCGTGGATCGGCTAATTTACAAAGTATTCCAGTGACGAATGATGATCAAAAAGCCCAACAAGCTATCTTTCAAACGCTCTTTCACTGGGGCCTTCACGGCTGGATTCCTTACATTGTCGTCGCGTTGACGCTCGGCGTCACCTGCCATCGACAAGGTTTGCCAATGACCATGCGTAACGCCTTTCACCCGTTGATTGGTGATCACACGAGAGGTTTCGCTGGTGATTTAATTGACGCTTTGTCCATTTCTTGCACAACCTTTGGCGTGTGCACGTCCTTAGGTTTGGGCGTCTCTCAAATCAACTCGGTTCTCGCCCGTTTGGACGGCTCCGTCGAAGTCAACCAAAAGACGCAAACCGGCATCATCTGGATTATTACCGCAGTCGCGACGATCTCCGTCCTTCTCGGTCTTAAACGTGGTATCAAATCATTGTCGTTGTTTACTTTCACCATTGGTCTGGTCTTGCTCGTCTTGGTTACCGTTTGCGACAACACGTGGTTCCTCCTCAACTCCTTCGTCGAGGCGGTTGGCACGTACATGACGTGGGTGATCCAAGTGGGCTTCAAGTGCGGCACGTGGACGCAATTGAACCAAGAATTCGATAACGGGTACGAATACGAAGGTAAATCCTTGCTTTGGGGCAAAGATTCCTTGAGCGACAAGCTCTATGAGGCTACCGGCATCGAAACGTCCTCTGCTCTCGCCATCGAGAAGTACGACTCCGGACCGACGTGGATGATGGACGGTTGGACCATCTTTTACTGGGGCTGGTGGATCTCCTGGGCGCCGTTCGTCGGCATGTTTATCGCAAAAATCTCCAAAGGTAGAACTGTCGGACAGGTCATTAAAGGTGCTTTCATCGCGCCGATCTTGTTTTCGTTCATTTTCTTGACCTTCTTCGGTTCTCTCGGTATCAAAATGCAACGCGCGGCTGAAATGGCGTTGGATGTTACAGTAGACAAGTCCAACTGGAGCATTGACTGTGATGCATCTGGTTACACTGGTGGCGCTCCGTCTTCCGAGGCCGCCATTGCGCTCGCCGATAAGGGTTATTATTTACTTTCCTGTAGGTCATCCAACGACCGCATTCTCGACGTCATGGCCCCGTACGGCAAATTGACGACGTTCATGCACTTGTTGGTGTTAATCGGTATCACGTTCTACTTCGTGACTTCGTCTGATTCTGGTTCCTACGTCGACGATATCATTTCCGCGCAGGGCCACGAGAACCCGCCGTGGATTCAACGCGTCTACTGGGCCGTTACGGAAGCTGCCACCGCGCAAGCGTTGCTTTCCGCTTCGGACGCGGGATTGAGCACGATTCAAGGCGTCTCTATTGTCGCCGGTTTACCGTACACGATCGCCATCTGCTACTGCTGCACGTCGCTTTATCGCGCATTGAAACGTGAAATGAGAGACGAAGATATCATGGCGCAAAGACATGGTTTCGTCGTGTCTTCCTTGGACATTCTCGAATTGTACAGCCCGGAAGGCATGCCTGCGCAATCGCCGTCGGCGGGCGCTAGGTTCAAATCGAACATCATCGCCTTGTTCTTCCCATACAAAGGTCTCAAGACCGCCGCAGTCGCCGCGTACAACGACGATGTCATGGGTACAATCTACGCTGTTGTTGCTACTTGCACGTGGTTCGCCTGGTTTCTCTGCTTGTGCTTATCTGACATTGGCGAAGGTACTGCTTCCATCGCGTGGATGTTGTTCGTCTTCTTCGTTGCGCAAGTTGCGATTATTCGTTACCAGGTCAGAGCGGCGCGAAGCATCAGAGATAACTTCTTGAACGACTTGTTCGCTACATTCGCGATGTATCCGATGGTCATCTCTCAGATGGAATTGGAAGCGCCGTACATCGAGCAACGTAAGCAAGTATAAAAACACGTTATTTATATGAACAGCAAAATAAGAGTAGCGAGCGCGTGACTTCGTTATCTAAAACGAAACGCGTGCCGTGTTTCTCGGTAGGAGGTAGGCTAACGAGGATGGGTCACATTCACATTCCACGTTACATAAAAAAGAGTCATCAAAAGAATTAATAATAAGGACGCGAATAATAAGGACACGAAGCGAAAATAGGAACAGCCGTTCCATTTTACTTCTTTCATAAGCGTTTTTGTAAACAAATCAAAGTTTTACAATCATCTAATTTCATCACACACCATTTCGTGCGCGCATCTCCTCTTCATTTTAATTCTCATTGTATGGCACAATGGTACTGTTAGTACAACATCTACTCTGCTATTATTATTAATTCTAAAATCATGACGCGTCTCTCCAAACGCTACTTCTCGCTTCAGCGCTCTTTTCAACCTCGTTTTGTCGCTCTGCTCCATTAAGAGTTTCTCTTATTTCCTCCTCCTCCGCTGACATCACGTCTCGAACAACCTTTGGATTTGAATCGCCGTAACTTATAAAATCCAGAACTGAGCATACGTTTGCACCTTCACCATTCTTACCCGATAAACGCTTCACCGCGTCTTCATCGGGTTCAAAAGCATTTCTTCTCGCCTTCCCTGTGATTGTTCGGTTGGAAGTAAATATCTCGTTTACCGAAGGCTGTATTGTGCGCAACTTTTTGTCCACGTCTCGATTTATCTCCGAATAAGTTCGCTTCTTTTGCTCCGTTTGTAAACGCGTTGTCGTCGGCTTTGATCTTTCGCTCGCCACTGGTCCTTTGCGCCTGAGCTCGTGTTCAAATCTACCTCTGTAATGTTTTACACCTTCGTACTCATCATCCAAGGCGTTATAGAAAAGCTTGATGAACTTCTTATTAGATTGATAGTCTCCAGGGCCGCCGTCGTCGTCGTCGTCGTCGTCGTCGTCACTTCCTTCTCCATCACCTCCTTCTCTTTCTTCTAGTTCGTGATTGTTTAGATTCAAAATTCTGCAGTCTTCTCCTTGTTCGGGAACGAAACTGGACGCTTGAACTCGCAAGGCGCGCACGTTTGCATCGTCTCGAACAATCTGACGAATAACATTTGCCACTTTATCGCCTACCACATCAACGATCGTTGACAAGCTTGAAGATCGTCCATTTTTTCTTCGTTCTGTCGAATCAACAATAGAACACGCTTCTCGCACGAGCGCTGCGCGTACTTTTTTCCTAGTCAACCGATCGTCCCCCAACAAGGTGAAAAAGCTCGAAAAGCTCGGAAAGTTTACTTTCTCCTCAAATACACCTCTAGTATTCAAATCACCGCCGTTGGAAGGTGCAGTATGCACTTCGCACACCAAATCTTCCGGCCATCTGTTAAAAAACATTCCATGAAATAAAGTCACACGCGTTAAGTCGCGTCCGATGGATGTAATCGAGTTGTTGCAATTAGCACCGCTATTGTTCTCAAGTTGTCCGCCGCATTTTAGTAGTGGCTGGTAGACGCTCAATGCGGAAACTTGCGTCGATTTTCTCGCGCTAACGCTTGCTTTATTCTTTCCAGCGGTATTCTTATCGTTTTGCGACGATGCAAAAGAGGAAAAAGCTTCGAGTCGAACCATGACCTTTTTCGCTAATATTTTCGAAAGCCCGAGTTTACCAGTGTAAAAGCCAATATTCTGTTCTTTCAAAAGTTCGTGAAGGTTCGCGACGTTGTTCGCATCTATTTTCATTCGTAAATTCTCGTCGTTCGCTAACTCAGGTACGATACCATCGCACGGGTGAAACTGATGTATCAAGTTCTCAATTTCTCCAGATGTACACGCGATCTTAATATTGTCGCCATTACTGATTTTCTGGTGCGCGCAAGAGTTTTTTGCTAAACTCGCATTTATGGATACACCGAATGTTATACCGTGGAAGAATAAAGGGTTCGTGACGTACCCTTGAACACATTCCAAAATTTTGTCGCAAACGTGTGTCGCTTGTTTTGTGCTGACAACGGTACTCGCAGACGTGCGACTCGGTCGAATGGAAAAGAACGCCCATCTTTGCTGCTGAAAAGCGCTCGCAGCGTTGGTCCTATCGTCGCTGATATTGTGTTGTAAATTAATCGATCCTTCAACAGCATGTTCTTCGTCCACGTGTCGACGTCCGAGATGTGTGAGCTGTATCTGTTGCGATTGAAACTCGTTCGATTTGCATAAATCTTGAACAATTCGTTGCGAAGCCTCGAGCATGACCAGCGTCGCGTCTTTGTCGTCCCCGGTTGCGGGTTTCGTCGCGTTTCCAAGAAAATCGACGCAGATAACCAATGAGGAAAGAGAAGAATCAGGAGAGGATCCCATCTCCATCTTAGTGATCTTAACTTATTCGTTCTTTCTTTCTTTAGGTTCGAACAATCCAATCGAATGTCCATCGATTGTTGTCATCGCGGCAATTTTTTCAACCGTTTTTGACTTGTCACCCGTAAACTGAATCGGACCGTCCAAAGTCCCTCCTAATTCCAACAACTGTTTTACCGCGTGATCGACGTCTACAACCTCAAAGTTTAACGAAATAGTATTTTTCTCGCTCTGTCTGTTCCGTCTCTCTTCTTCTTCTTCTTCTTCTTCTTCTTCCTTTGATGATAACAACGTCTTTTGTTGAACCGCGAGAGTGATGGCAGGGTGATGATGATGATGATGCGTAGTAGTATTCGTAGTATTCGTCGTGTTGCTGCTGTTGCTCGTCGTCGTGGGGGATTTTTTTCCAATCGTCAACTCGGCAAAAGTGTCCGTACAAACAACGAGGGAGAATCCTAAACCTTTGGTGAAGAAATCGCACGTCTTTTTCAGATTATTCGAGGAGAGTAAGATGTGTTTCAAGCGCGTTGACATATATATATACGTGTATATAATATATATCAGCGTGTAAATTTAATAACGAAGTTTACCACCAGTAAGTGTGTGTTTTGAGATTTGCTTTTTTTTTCATGAGGGAGAAAGAAAAGAATTTTTTTTAAAAAAAATTACAAAGTGACGCCTTCTAAAGCTTCGAGAAGACTGGAATCGAAGAACTTCGACGCCGAAATGTCTTCGCCCATACCTTTTCGTCGTCTCGTTTTAATGCAAAACTCTCTCGCCAAGTGCGAGACAGGACTCGGTTCCAACGGTCTCAACTGAATGGCTCTATCGAGCGGGTCTCCGGGAACGACTGACCAGTGATCGAAATAAGACAAACCAAATGCCATACCTCTCGTGTGCGCTCTCAAATCAGTTTCAAATCCGAAGGATTCTATCGCAGGAAGTAAAGCTTTAACGATATAAACCGGCGTACCCGGTTTGGCAACGTCCGAAACGACGTGACCGCGTCGTTTGGACAAGACGTTGTAAATAGCCGTCATGCAATCCGCGGGCGTTTGAATTTCAACCGCGTATACGGGTTCCATCAAACGAGGCTGCGCGGTCAAGAAGGCTGAGTACACGCATCGTCTGGAGGTTGGAATGATTTGACCACCACCTCTTTGTAAAGGCTCGCTACTTATCGTCGCGTCGAGTATTTTGAACTTTGTTTCGCGAATCGGCTCTTCACAAAGCGGACCTTCGCGGGTGCCCCACTGGAAACCTTGGACGATGGACTCTCGGACAGACATCAACAAGTCTTTATCGACTTCACTCGGTAAAGTATCGTCCATTAATACGTTTGGTCCATCGGAGTCTGGTCCGAACGCCCAAACCGACCTCGCCGCTAACGCGTCCCAATCGTACTTTTGCGTGAAAAAGTTCGCCAAATGTTTCTTCGGCCACTCCAAGACGACATTTTTGCTCTCAATATCTAAACCTAAGCCTTTATCCAAAGGTTCTGCAATCATTGTAATTTTGTTTCTCTTATTCGGAGTTTCCGCGAAACATTTTAACGCAGACGTTTCGACTACCGTTTCTGCGAACACCACTACCGGATCTGCTACTTTAACCTCGATGTCCGCGTATACTTCGCGCAAGTCTTTCATCGCCGAGTCCAGATAGATTTCGCCCATACCGACGACGATGTGCTCACCGGATTCTTCCACCTTTGTTTGCAACGCTGGATATGTTTTTGATATTTTGCGCAAACCTTCAACCATTTTCGGTAAATCGGACGGATGCAACGGTTCTACGGCAATTTTAACCACCGCTTTATTCTCAAATTCCAGCGGTTTGAACGTATACACGTCTTCGTCGTTTCCTTCTTCTCCATCTTTTGAGGGCGCAGAAACCAAAGTTGCGGTTTTAACGATGGATTGATCGACACCGGCGATGAGTACCCAGGAACCAGCCGGTGCGCTTTGTACAGGAATGCGATACCTCGCTTCGTTAATCCATAAATGCGAGACTGTCTTCACCGCACAGTCTTCTTCGTCGTCCGGCGAATACGCCTCGCCCAACACTTTCACCGAATCGTTTACGCAAAGCGTACCGGAAAGAACGCGACCAAACGCGTCGAACGCGTCTGGAGATTTCGTGGATGGATAAAGTTTCACGATTTGGACGGCTAACGGTCCATCTTTATCGCAGGTCTGCATCGCTCGTACGCGTCTACCCGAGGTTGATAATTCGCCCGTGTACGTGCGAGAAATCTTGCTTTCCGCGCCTTCGATGGGATTTGGTATGGAGTGTAACAAAATGTCCGTCAAACCGCCATGCGATTCAAAAACTTTTGAGAACGCGAGTTTTATCAGCGGTTTCGTGTTTTGTTTTAACTCTTTCGGTTTCAACTTGTACGAAAACCTGTTGAATTCTTTCAAAGCTCTTTGAAAAGATTCCGGCGCCTCGCCGACGGCTTGCGAGAAAAGCTTATACAACGGTTCGAGGATGAACTGCACGAACGATCGCTGGCAATCATGTTGTCCAACCGGAGGTTTCTTCTTAAACGCACGCGTCTCTTCGTCGAAATACGCGTCGCCCCATAATCGTTTCGCAAACTGTTTGTGATCCAAGTCATCGCTCTGCGAAACGTTTTTATACGTCTTGGCGTAAGATTCTAAAGTAAACGAAAATCCGTATAAACTCGATCCAAAGCACACGCGATTATTCAAAGGTGTACACAAACGCGCATTTTCTGGCCCATACGCGGCTTCAATTAACGCGTTGCATTCTTCGATGACGTGTCTAAGTTTGTGGTACGCGTCCGCCGGCGGAAGCTTGAGCTCTACGATGAGTCGATCGATTTTGTTGATGAACAAAACGCACGGCACGTTCTCTCGCGCGGCAATTTTGATCGCTTTTTCGGTTCCACACATGACACCTTCTGCAGCATCGACAACGATTAAGAATCCGTCGGCTATTCGGGCAGCCGCAGAGACTTCGTCGCAAAAGTTTGCGTGGCCGGGAGTATCGAAGATTGAAATCGAGTGCGTCTTTCCGTGCTTCCCGTCTGCCAAAGGTAACGTCATCGGCACGGCTTTAATGGACATCTCGCGGCTGCGTTCATCAAGTCGTGTGTCCGTGTATAATCGCAAAGCGTTGTAATTGTTTTGTGACAGTTGCGTAGAGCTCGAACCTAAATTATCGTCGTACTTCCACGCGTCCGAAACGTCGTGCGTCTCCTCCACGAGCGCATCCACTAAAGATGATTTCCCGTGATGTAAATGACCAGCAATGCACACGTTCCTCGATAACACCGGCGTTTGCCACAACATTTCCAAAAATTCTGGCTTGCATTTCATTTTAGCGTGCGAAATGTCCAACTTTGAATCTTCCGAAACGATCTCGAATCTCTTCGTATTCTGCGAGGCGATGATCGGCACCTCCAAAGCCTGCGCGTCTTCGGTTTCTACCAGTGTCTCCGTATCTTCTCCGTACACCTCTTTAGAGGAGGGATAATATTTCTTATCTTCCGCTAAGACTACTATTGCAGTCGTCGTTGGTTCCTCTTCGTCGTTCTCTTCGTCTTCGTCTTCGTCGTCTCCTCTCATTTCTTCGTCTGCGCCGTCACCTCTTCGTCGTCGCCCCCAATCGCCATCTTCTTCTTCATTATTGTCGTCCTCGATTAAATCGTCCTCGGAATCGACGTCTGGTCCTATGTAGTTACCGAACTCGTCGTAGTTTGACTCGTCCATTTTCTTCTTTCCACTTTCTTTCTTATTATTATTACGAGTGTGTTTATTATCAGAAGAGCGTTGGGTTGGTTTGGTGACAAATTTATTTTTTTTACGAAATGACGAAGAAGAAGAAGTTTCTCGTCTCGAAAAAAAAGAGAATTTTTTTTTAACAAAATCAGTCTGATGTCTGAGCAAAACAACGAAGAGGAACAAACGAACAAACTCCGAACTCCTCGCGCGGATATATAAATATTGTGCGACGTAATAAAATCAACGTGTTAATAATGCTAGCGTGCGTGTGATTGCAAAATAAATGTTTTATAAGTTTTTATCTCGTTTGTAAGCGCTCTCTCTCTTCCTCTCACTTTTCTCTATCGATCATCGAGTCGTCGGCACCTCCTCCTTGGACTGAGTAGGCGCCTCAGAGGAAGACGAAGACTGTTGCACTTCGCTTCCTAACTTTGGTTCTCGCGGCATCATCGAGAGCCACACGCCCTCGGGGAAACAAATAGTCGTATCATACATGATTGGAATTTCGTCTCCTGGATCTTCGTGCACTCCATCGTCACATTTTCCAAATTTAAAGTTTTGCACAGCCGTCGCGAGCATCGTCGTCGCCGTGAGCAAAGCAAAGACACCGCCGATGCACGATCGCGGGCCCGCCCCGAACGGCGTATACGTGAAATCTCTCCCAGCTGCCATGCGTCTGCGCATGCGTTCCTTCGCAATCTCAAGCTTTTCTGGATCGTCCCTCGCGGATGCCTTGGCTTGCTTGTCCGCTTGCATTCTGAGCGATTCGTCAGTAAACCGGTCGGGATTAAACTCCAAAGGATTCTCCCACACTCTCGGGTTTCTCCCCATGGCGTAGGAAGATAACAGAATAAAGTCGCCAGGTTTCACCTTGTGTCCACTCGGTAAAGTATCTTCGTCGGACGCTAATCGAGGGAATAAGTTAATCGGCGCGTACTTGCGCAGCGACTCTTTCACGACCATGCGCGTGTAATCCAAGCGTCCTTCTTGGACGTCATCAAACGTTGGCGCTCGACCACCCAACAAAGCGACCTCTTCTTCGATGCGACGCTGTATTTCTGGATTCCTCGCCACATGAAACAAGTTCACCGTGAAATTACTCGCAGTCGTCCGGTGCCCGGCAGCCATGACATCGTTAATATCGCCCCACAAATCGTCATCCGGCAACAAGTTCCCATCTTCGTCCGTGGCTTTGACGAGGACGTCCAACAAACAATAATCGTTAAAATCGCCTTCTTCGACGCGTTCTTTGACCGTTTCTCGTCGTTCAGTGATGAGTTTTGTTCCAACTGATTCTAAAATTGCGTATTTTTCCTTCAACTCTCGCACTCGCCCAATGCCGAGCGCGTATTGCAACTTCAAAATAGGCCCAGGCGTGATGAAGAGTTGTCCCATGATTTCTGACGTTCCGTTGTATGAATCTAAAATTTGAGAAATGTTATCGCTGACGATATCTTCGTCTCGCAAGAGTTTCGCGGCGTGCGATTCGCATTGCTCGAAATCAAACGCAAACGCAACTTTGCCGATGACGTCTAGCGTGACCAACTGCGAGTCGTTGTCAATATTTACGTTTATTTTCCCCTCTTCTCGCATGGTACACGCCGTTCTCCACGTTTCGCACATGTAATTGATTCGTTCTTCGACCGTGTTGGAGAACTGCGTCAGCGAAAACGAGTTTATGAATGGCTTTTGGCACATCAATCGATGTTCTCGGTTATATTGTCCGTCTGACCCGGTGATGCCTTTGTTCTTAATCACAAACCGAAAGGCGTCTGGCAACATCCGAAGCTTATAGTTCTTCGCGTTCGTGTGACAGACATACTCTACGATTTCTGGATCAAGAATGGAGACGCAATCTGGACCAATCGCATTCTGAATACCCACGCATTCACCTTTTTGTTCCGCCCAATCGAGCATGGCGATGGGCATTCCGACTGGATGTTGAGCCGCTTTCACCAGAGACTTTAAAAACGAGATATCATCAATCACCGGCGGTTCCGAACCGTCTTCCGGTCGTAAATCTGGGACTTCTTTCTTTTCCATGCCGAAGAAGGATTTCACCGAACTGTACGGACACGCTTGACCATCTTTACCTTCTTCTTTGTTAACTTCTTCTTCCTCATCATTTTGGTGGATATCTTTTTTATTATTCGTATTTGCTCTATCTTCTTCTTCTTCTTCGAAAGTCGAATTAGTCGTCGTCGTCGTAGTATCTGTCGACGACGTCGTCGCTCCGACGACATTACCACTTTTACCACTATTACCACCGGTCGATGATGAGAACGCGACGACGACGATCGCGGACGACGATCGTCGTCGTCGTCGTCCTCTTCTCTCTCTCGTCGGGGAGACCCCCGAAGCGTGACTAAAAGGGAGTCTCACCCCTCGGATTTGCCTCGTCGTCGTCGTCGTCGTCGACGCGGGAGAAGTACAACAACGCGCCGCGATGGAGTTTGACATGGTCATAAACTATATTGATTTATATGTATCAAAGATGATCAGAATATACAATATATACTACACTCGTCGATGATGGTCGATTGATCGACCGATCGATACTAATAATTTATTTTATTTTTATGATGTTCTTCTTCTCGCAAAAAAAGATACGGAAACCCTAAAACTCTCTCTTTCTTTGTGTTTCCTTCTCGTCTTAATAATTAGTTCGTCAATATTAGTATTAATATTATCATCGACGACGCCCGATCGATCGATAGATCGAGATGATGATGACGAAGAACGCACAGAACGCAATCTTTTTGTTCTCTTCTTCTTTCTCTTCTTTCTTTATTGTCTTCTTTTACTTCTTCTTCTTCTTCTTCTTCTTCTTCTCAAAGGCTGTGGCTGCTCAACAACAACAACAACAACTCGAACAACAACAACTTAAAAGCAAAAAAAACTGTTATTAAAACGAAATACGACGTCGATTACTCGCCGGATATTGGTTGGTTAACCGGTCGCGGGACTTACTTTGACGCCTCGCACGAGTGGAAAACGAAATATTTCGCCCACCACGAGTTCGGGTACCTGGAAACGAACGGGTGCGGATATACGAGCAAAAAATACGCGCAACGAGAGCTAAAGTCGCTGCCGTTTGCAGTTTCGCGAAGTGCAGTCGCCGCGCTGGCTGACTTTGAAATGAAATCGAGCTGCGGACAGTGCTATGAAGTGAAATGCGACGATAACGAAACGAAAATTCGCAAATCGTTTCGTCGAAACGACTTCATCGAGTACAACGATAACTACACGCGTTTCCAGCAAAACAAAAACGCGAGAGATTCATACGGGCGAGAAATTCAAAACACGACGTTTCCTCCCGCCGAAGAGTGCTTTGACGACGATGAAGGGAGGACGAAGCTCTGCGAAAGGACGACGTGCTACGATCGCGATAAAACACTTTTCATTCAAATAATAGATATTTGTCCGTGCGACTACATTTACGGCCGACAAGAGATTTGTTGCGGCGATATCCCTCACTTCGATCTCTCGTTTTGGGCGTTCGAGTCGTTAGCGCATCCTCTGCAAGGAAAAATGAACCTCTTGTTTCGTCCCGTGGATTGCGTGACGAAACAACCCTTAGACGCTCGGGAAGGAGCGTTAGCTCACGTGCGCAAAAATAAAAACGGCGACGAATACTACGTGTACGATGGGAAAACGCCAGTAGGTTTCGCGCCCGGATGGAGATTTCGCGTTTGGTACGATTTGCAGTCCGATCCAGCGGTCGAAGGTAAAGGCAAAAACGGCGGTTTCGGCGCATGCTCGGAATTCAATTCGACCGGTATTATGGCTGCGGCATGCCTTGGTTGTGAGAATAATATCGTACCGTTTTCAGTCAACGGAGATTCTACGATGATGTCACTTCGAATCCAAATTAACGACGACGGCGTTATCGACGCGAGCTGCGAAAATCTCAGTTTCCTTTCGATAGGACTCGAGAAGCGGCAAGATCGAGATGCTGCGAGAGAATACAGCGAGACGCCGTGCGCCAAATCTATAATATTGAACGAAAGTGAAGGCATCAGCATAACTCGCGACGGCGACGGTGGTTGTATGGTCAAAATTCCCGTTCACGTGTTTGAATGCAAACGAGCGAGCGTGAACGCGAATACAATATTTTTGTCCTACGATTATCCAAACACGCGCAAAGAAGTTTGTCTCGGCGAAGTAAAGTTATATTGAAAAACAAGAACAAATCTAAGATGTAGTAAAGATAGTGAAATATACAACAACAATGACTCTTTTTGTTTCTATTGCATTCGCGTCAAAGGTTTCAGTTGTCTTGCCCAGTCGTTGGATCGTCTTCCTCGTCGGGAGAATCCGAAGAGGAGGAGGAGGGCGAAGAGGAGAACAAATTCTTTAAGCTCAACTTCGTTTGCAACCGATTTTCCTCGTTCACCAGCATATCAGAGAAGAAATCTAATCGCTGGACGTGCTCTTCTTGCTCTAACAACTGCTGAAACGGATAGATTGCCTCGTTTACCAGTTCTCTCGCTTCCTCTTGGTAGTTTATTTGCAACTGCTTGAACTGATTTTGGATGTTCTCCGGGAGCGAATTCAAAGTGATTTCGCCTCTGGACTGTTTTTCGGCGAATTCCGATCCTTGTGACTTCATGAAAGATTGAAGCAGCGCCTGGACGTCTCGCTGTAACTCAGTTTCTTTATAATTCACTCGGTTCGTGAGCAACGATTGCCATAACTCGACGATTCTCCAAAATCCTCCTTTTTTATTTTTCGCCGAGAGTTCTTTCACCAACTCTTCTCTAAATCGAACCGGTTCGTCCAACTCTTGTTGCATTTGAACTATGCGCGTAAATTTCTCAACGAGCATTGATTCTTTCGTCGTGTATTCTCCATCATCACTCGCGCCACTATTATCAGCTCCTTCTTCTCCTCCCTTCCCGTAATCGCCGATTTCCACGCACACGCCTTTCAAATATGAACTTCGATCTCCCCAAACCGTGTCGTTCACCACGCGTTCAATGCGCACGACAGATACGCACGTGTGCGAACACACGTATTTTACCTGGTCGTTCGTTTGCTCGGAAACTTCCTTCAAATCATCCAAGTAAAACACGCACGCGTACTTGCTAAAATGGCCTTGAGCTTGCGGGTCGCACATGGGCACCACAAAGCGCCTCGAGCCGTTGAAGAGGATGTCGTTATACATCGCTCGGTACCTGGGTTCGAAGATGTTTAACACGTGTTCCGAATACGGCAAATGCACGTTCGATCCGAGCGGGAAAATTGGAAGTACAACTTCGTTCTCTTTCGTAATGATGGGTTCGGTTTCTGTCGCCTTCGAGACGTTCATAAAAGGTAACCACTGTATCGACTCAGTCCAATCTTTCTTCACGCCTTCGTCGTACGACCCTGAGCCAGACGCATCCGGCGCGGCTGCTCTTGTGGTGAATAACAAATGTGACCTTCGTCTATTCTTCCTCCTCGATGATGGCAATGCTGCTGTTAATGATGTGACGAGTGTGGTGATGTTTCGTTCCGTGTTTCTCGCAGCAAAACGCACGTGGTGACGACGACGAAGAAGATTACCACTAAACAAAGATGTTTGGGAAGAAGAAGAAGAAGAAGAAGAAGAAGAAGAAGGTGAAGAAGAAGTCACGCGCATCATCGACGATGGATACGAACACGACGCTCTGCAAGAGGAAGAGGAGGAGGAGGAGGAAGAAGAAGATACTCTCTGCACGAATCTCAAGTGCTGCATGAGATGAGATGAGTGGAAAGATGAGTGGAGAAAATCCTACAGACAAACCCATATCTCGATCCCTCTGAATTGCCCAGAAAAAGCAAAAAAAGAAGAGGAGTTAAAAAATACGCGTGAAAAAAAACGAAGTTTCAATGCAACGTTTAGCGTTCGCGCTGTTGATGAGCGCAGCGGTGCTTCTCATGGTTGGGTTCGCTTTGCGCTGCATCATCTTCAGGCAGTTTTTCTTCTTCACGCCGCGCGTGAGTCGCGATAACGAAGTGTGATGATTCTTTTCCTTGTTGGATTCGTATTCGGTTTTGTGTTGTTGGTTCGTTTGTGTTTGAGAAAAAATGAAAAAACAACGAGAGAGAAGTCAAAAAATACTCGGGATTGTATCTATATCTCTACAACACAATATCGCGCGCGCGAGAAGAACTCCAACGATAACAATAACAACAGAACGAACGAACGAAAGACATGTTCATCAAGAAAAGAATCTCCAAGGTATTCCTCGTCTCTGCCATCTTCTTCTTTTTCATCGCGCGAGCGAAAGCCGCAGACTTTGACGTGGACGATGATGAAGATATCGACACCATCTCCCAGATGCGTCAAGCTTATCTGGAAGAACAAATCAAAGAGTCAAAAGTTACGTTGTTTGACATCAAAACGGGCGAAAAGTTGGAATCGGCCGCAGCTTGGGCGTCGTATGATCCGAGAAATGCCTCGAGAATGCACGTTGGCTACTTCATTCCAGATGCCGAGGAGGAGACTGGCGCTGCAGAGATGGAAAACTTACAGCTCTGTGGTTTCACAAAGCCAGAAAACTGCAAGAACGAACAACCGTACCCGCGCGACGAAACAAACACGGAACCGCTCGAGGACCCGTTTGAATGCGGCATCGACGACGAGACAAATCCAGACACAGGTTTTGTGTGCGAAAAGGTGAGTTTCAAAGTTGAAGAGGACGGAGATCTAGCATACGAAGGCGACATCTCCGTGCCGAAAGAAAAGGAAGGCGAAGGAGACGCAGCCGCTTCGACCAACAACAGAAAATTACTACAGCTCCGCAGACGTTCTGTAGGGTTGCGATCAAGAAGCTTGCGATCAAACGGGGCACGTGGTCGCATTGGTTAGGTTAAACTTTCGAATTTTGCGGCGCTCTACTTTTACTCTAAAACATACTACAATTAATACAGACAATTCTTCTTCTTCTTCTTCTTCTTCTTCTCAAAGACAAAGCTGTGCGCTCGACACAAGCTCTCCGTTCTCTTCAAAATATTGAACTAAATGTGCTAAAAAAGTATCTTTACTCGCTGTTTCACAATTGCATATTAACGTCACGTGTTTGCGCGCTCTCGTTACGGCGACGTTCATACGTCTCGCATCGCTCAGAAAGCCAACTTCGTTATTTTCATTCGAACGCACGGTGGATATAATAATCGCCTCCTTTTCGCGTCCTTGAAAGCCGTCGACGGTGGATATTTCGATATCCTTGAACAGTGCGTTCTCTTCCGCGCGTGCAGCGCGCATTTCTCTCAACAAACTCACCTGACCCGAATACGGCGTGATAACACCAATTTCATTTGGGAGTATTTTATACGCATCCGAGAGAAACTTTTCGATCGTTTGCATGACGATTTCCGCTTCGCCCAAGTTTGATTTTGAATCGTCGTCGTCGTCGCCAACATTTTCCATGAAACTATCGTCCTCGCCTGTGGTATCGACCAGAGTTAAAACTTTATCGAATTGCTCAAACTTTCGAAACCTTACGGATTCAGCCGCGATGAGTTTGGAATCGTACATCGCGTCTGAACTCCACACCATGATATCTTCGTGCATTCTGTACTGCGTATTCAGCATGGTCGTAATTTTAGCTCCAAACCTCTTGTTCCTCACCAATCGCTCAAATAACGTCGTAGATAACCCTTTCTGCGCAGCTTCGTCGGAGAGGACCGTCGGCGGTAGCTGTAAATGGTCGCCCGCTAAAACCAATTTTTTACCCTTCATGACCACTCCGAGCACCGCACACTCTAAAGCTTGCGCCGCCTCGTCGACGACGACGACGTCAAACTCCTCGTTCTTTAAAGCAAACGATAACGCGCCTGCGAGTGTGGCACAAATAACAGATGCTTTTTCCAACGTTTTGGCTTGCGCCAATTTTTGACGTTTCTTTTCTTCTTTCGCCAACTCGCGAAGTTCTCTCCTGAGATCGTTGCGCTCCGCGCGGTCCTCTTTTTTGCGATAATCGAGTTTCGATATGCGCGTGCGTATTTTCTTCGAGTCCTCCGAACATTCTTTCGCGAGCGCTGAATCGTCGGATCGTAAAATATACGCGTCTAGAGATGCGTCTAGTACCGCGGGCGCTAATCGAGCCGGATGCCCATATCGCACGATTGTTTTGCTTTGATCATCCACGGCAAGAATTTCGATTTCAACCGACAAATCTTTCTTCTTTCGCTCGCGTCGTCCCTTCTTTTTCTTGTTATCAACAGAAACCGTCGCCGTTCTGAATATAGATACACCCGACAAGCGCTCAACGACGTTATCTACAGCGACGTTTGATGCTGAACACACTAAAACTCTGTTCCCTCTGGCAACTTCCTGAGACACGTATTCGACGACCGCGGTCGTTTTCCCAGTGCCCGGAGGACCGTGAATGATGCCAACGTCGACGCAATCTAAGCATAACTGGATGGCACTTTTCTGAGAACAATCTAAGTTTTCGTTGAATGGATGAAAACGAACGGCGTTTGCGTTGTCGCGGTGTATAATCCTAGGCGACGCGCTTTCAAAGACAATCTCGAGAATGTTTTTGCCCAACGAATGTCCCGAAGCTAAGGCACGTTGTAAGCCTTGAACAGCCAAAACGAGTTTCTTATGCGTCTGCTCGTTGCTGAGTTTTTCCAAACGCAACGGCGAGACGTCGAGAAATTCCGGAACGTCATCCAGCGCGAGTTCCACGCTCGAATCCCTAATCCTATAAATCACGCCTTGTGGTAACTCGCTATTACTCGTACTCGTTTCTTCGAATTTCACATTCGAAGGTCGTAACCGGACGACATCGTGCGGTGTAAACGAATGCGTCGGCAACGGTGGCGCAAAGTCTTTCTCGGTCATTTTACGTTTCGAGACTTCGAGCGTAACTATAGTTTGACCGAGTAAGCCACCTCGCGCGTCCACGATTTTCAAACCGTCGAGTGCGTTCTTGTGTTGTCCTTTTTTCTTCGATGTGGATGTATTCAAAGCGTCTAAAGACTGCGCGATTTCTTCAACGCGTTCTAGCTCTAACAGATGTAAAGTCTTTGCCGTCCATTCCGATATCGTGGTGATGCTCGCAGCACTAGTACTCGCGTTGGTCTGTCTGCTTTTATTCTTCTTCTTTTGTTCGTCGTCGTTTTTCTCAAC
>Ga0257106_1000221_pt1 | contig 35573 bp, 22 predicted proteins | sample LP_taG_3_FD_190177 | JGI IMG/M metagenome (GOLD analysis project Ga0257106, IMG submission 190177) | Marine microbial communities from Northeast Subartic Pacific Ocean, Canada - LP_J_2011_P26_10m | ecosystem: Environmental > Aquatic > Marine > Oceanic | place: Canada: Northeast Subartic Pacific...
GAACAAAAAATACAAAGAGTATCTCCAACCGTACGAACGGCGAGAACAGTTTTGTAAAGACTTCGTCAAAGCCGCCGCGCCGGTTGGTTTACAAGTAAACTTTGGCCCTCTGGATGAAAATTGGCCCGTCGCCGCCACTCGAGAGGACGTAAACGCTTTAGTCGTCTCCGAGGAAACCGTCCAAGGCGCGGAAAAGATCAACGAAGAAAGGAAAAAGCGAGGGTTTAAACCGTTGGAATTGATCGTACTCGACGTGCTCGGGAAGAAAACATCTTCGGAAAATGGAGATTTTGAGAGTAAACTGAGCAGCACCCGATTGAGAGAACTCGAACATATCGAGAAGAGGACGAGAGGGAAAGAGGAGTAGCGCAGGTGCGCACATTTTATAGCAGCAATGTTTTGCGTGTAGCCCCACGTAATACGAATAATAAGAACTAGTTGTATTAGAGAAGACTTTATCATCCGGACTTTGTCTTCGAATACTCCGCTCGACGCCTCACTTTTAGGTGTTGTCCCACCACACAAAATCATTCCCCGTTACTCTTGTTCTCACCTTCCTCAAAGTCTCCTCAAAAGTTATTTTCATCATCGTTCGTGCGGCATTGTTGTTATCATCGTCGTACTACTATGCTCGCATCGTCGTCTGAATCGTCCCTCTTGCGCAGTTGTGGCAGCCTCAGACGTAGGGGAAAACGGCAACACATTCGCCTCAGCGTCAAAAGCGAACACCAACGCGCTTCAGTATCATCATCAAACAATCCTCACATAATCCCGCGCGGGGACACGGCCGGCGCAGTTATGAGCATAAAAAACATCCGCTTATCACGCGGCGCGGAGGATTTATTGCACATGACTTCCTCAGATGAAACCATCAGATGTGAACCTGGGGACTGTTGTGGCTTAATTGGCCCCAATGGCTGTGGGAAAAGCTCCCTTCTAAAAGCTGTCGGAGGATTGATGGAACACGATTCCGGCGAGTGTGCGATTGCGCCGAACGTACAGCTCGGGTACTTAGAACAAACCGGGACGAGTGGATCGACGCTGACGATATACGACGAGGCGACGTTGAAGATGGAGACTTTGAATCGATTGAAGAAGACGTTGTTTGGCGACGACGGCGAGGACGAAGAATACGCGTTACATGCGAGCGCGGCGGAGGAAGCGGAGGCGCGAGCCGAGTGGGGAAGAGTCGACGGAGATAACGCGGAGAAAAGGATCAGTAGCGTTTTGTCGGGTTTGGGGTTCGATAAGAAGACGTGGGCGACGCAATCGTGCGCGTCGTTATCGGGAGGGTGGCAGATGCGCGTGAGTTTGGCCAAATTGTTGTTGAGCGAGGCGGGGGAGTGCGAGAAGACGGGCGTGAACGGAGGTTTTTTGTTGCTGGACGAACCTACGAATCATTTGGATTCAAACGCGAAGAAATGGTTGCAAAATTGGATAAAAAAGTACAAAGGTACGATTCTTTTGGTCTCGCACGACGAGGAGGTGTTGCGAGACGTGTGCACGAGGATCGTCGAGGTGAAGAATAAAAAATTGGTCTCGTATCCCGGTTCGTACGCGCAGTATTTGCGAGCGAAATCCGCGAAAGCGAAAGAGGCAACGAAGATCCTCGAAAGAACTGGGAGGGAGACGAAAAAGTTAGAGACGTTTATAAACACGTACGGCGCGAAAGCGACGAAAGCAAAGCAGGCAAAGGATAAGGAGAAAAAGTTGGAAAAAGCGCTGGAGATTTTGAAAGACGCGAAAATCGACGCCGAGACGGCTGGGGCGATGAACGTGGACGAAGCCGAAGAAATGAATAGTAATAGTAGTAGTAGTAACAGCAGTAGCAGCAGTAGTGGTAGTAAGAAGAAGAAGAACAACAACATTTCGTTGAGATTGGCGGATCCGCCAAACACGACGAGGATGTACATTCAGACGAAAGGTTTGTGCGTGGGATACGAAGGTAAAGACGAACCAATCGCGACGAACGCGACGTTTGAAATCGAAAGAGAGAGCCGGATCTTAATTTGTGGACGGAACGGCGCCGGGAAATCTACGCTTTTGAAAACGTTAGCCAAAGTCATACCGCCGAAATCGGGCGAGTTGCGAGTGTCTGAAGACTGCGAATTGGGATACTTTGATCAAGATTTGGCGCAGAAATTGCCTTTGGATAAAACGGGATTAGAGTACGTTCTCGATGTTGCCAGAGTTGGGTCTGGCATCGGGTCTAAGAGAGCGACGATCACTGATCAAATGGCTCGGTCTGCGCTAGGCTCTTTAGGCATAACCGGTACCGCGGCCATTGACCGATCCATTGGTGAGCTCTCTGGAGGTGAAAAAGCGCGCGTCGCGTTGGCTGGATTCATGTTGAAACCAGTCGATTGCCTATTATTGGACGAACCGACGAATCACTTGGATGTGAACAGCATCGACGCCATCACGAGCGCTTTGAGAGATTGGAAAGGTGGCGTGATTTGCGTCACGCATAACCCGCGATTCGCATCTCGATTAAAGCCGACGACCGTGGTAAGGTGCAAAGGCGGCGAAGACATGCGAGAGGACGAAACGAGAGCGATTGAGGTCGAGTTGTGGCCGGAAGGAAAGTCAATCACGGCTCAAGATTTGTACGCTCGCGATGGCGAGGTGAAAGAGTGCTCGCTCGACGACGATAAAAATGGAAACGACGAAGCCGCCCAAGCTGTCGCACAAGCGAAAGAACTCGAAGCTGCGGAAAGAAAAGCGAAAGAGAAACGAAGAAAAGAAGCCGCGAACGCTCCAAAAATTATCGACAAGATTGAAAGAGCTATGGAAGTTTTGGACAAAGACATCGAAGCGCTTTCCGAGAAAACGCTCGCGTGCGGCTCGGACGTCGGCGAAGCGATGAAATTGCAAAAGCAGATTGATGAGAAGACAGAGAAGCGAGACGCGTATTTTGCCGAATGGGAAAGGTTGGAGGAGTTAATGATGGAAGTCGAGCAAGAAACGGCCGGGGCTGCTGCGGCGTGAGAGAGTTTTTGTTTATTTTGTAGCAGTACAGTGTATTCATTATTTCCCAAATAGTGTGCTCGTCCATCGCTTTCGCGAGGAGGAGGAGGAGTTCAATCCTCTTTTCAGTGTTTCGTCTTCTAAGTTATTATAGTAGCTTTTGTTTTAGGGCGCGTCGACGACGCTCTCAAAATCAAAATCTTCTTTTATTTGCACCGCGCAATCTTCCGCGCAACTGATGGCGTCGCGGAAATTTTCCGAAGAGCAGACGATGATCATCTGCAAATCACCTTTTTTGCACGAATTTTGGCGAATGGAGATTGCACACCGTCCGTTTGAGCGATTTAAAGGATTAGATTGGAAGCTCTCTGGATCAGTGCCCGCGCGTTTCATTCTTTGCTTGGCGATTTTTTCGCGCGCGTTCGATGCGATGCGTTTCAATCCGGCGACCAATTTGTCCCGAGAGATGGAAACGTTCGGGCCCCTCAGTTGAATTGGTCCGTCGCAAGCGGCTTTGGTCGTCAGCGAGGCGACTTCTAAAGAAGTGTTTCTAGATCGGGCGGCGTTGATGCATCGATTGGTATCCAACGGCCACTCCGTGACTTCGATAAAATCTTCAATCGCGGTGCGTTTTTTGGGAGCCGCTCTTGGTCCGGCGTGCGGTTGCTCTCGCTTGGCCGGGGTGACGACGGTCGTTCCTTTTTGCTCTTTGTTTTCAATCGAACTTAATTGTGGGTCAACTGTCGTCATTTCAGTCGTCGTTGCTGCTATTGTTGTCGCCTCGCCTTGCGCTGCGTATGGCGTAGTGACGTCGTTGTTGGATTTTTCCGCCGCAGCGGCGGTGACGACGGTAGTAGTCGCCGACGTTGTCGGCAACGCAAGTACTTCCGTCGTCGCCGGCGGCGTCACCGATTCCGGCTCATCGATATCGTCCAGTCGTAAAGAAACCGACGACGCCAATAAACTTAGCGGGTTTCGCACGGTACCGCCAGATTTTTGCATGACATCCATGTACTCTGGAACGTCTTCTCCGGAGACGGTGTCAATCGCGGTTAACGTGCCGTTCTCGTTCATCCGAGCGTCTCTGCGCTTTTTGATCGGAAGATAGAAGAGATCGTTGTTGCTCTGATCGACACGCGTACCTCGCTGATGTTGTAGTTGAAGCATTGCGGCCGCCTCCGCAACGTCGTCGTCGTCGTTGTTTACAATCTCGTCGAGCGTAATAACGCGCTTCCTGTAGTTGATCATCGTGCGCTTCTTCGTCGGCACTCTCGATGCAATCGGCGCTTGGAAGTTTTTTCGAGGTTGCGCTTTCACTTTGTGAACCTTCATTTTCGCCGGCAAGTCGATCCCGATCGTTTCTAGATTAGTCGTTAGCACCAATTGTAACTTCGGATACTTGCTCAAAGCAAATCTCTCGAGGTCTTGCTGATCGGTCTTACACCTCCCCGGGAGTCTCCTGTTCGCCGTGCGGACAGCTTCTTGCTTGCTTTTTGCAGCACCTAAGCCTTGTGCAAGTTCCAAGAGCGCGGTAGCTTCCTCCTTCTCTACCGCGTAATCGCGGTAAATGCGAATACCGCACGCGTTGCACAACTTTAAATTTCCGACGCTTCTCCAGCACGGCGTGAGTCTCGTACCGCAAAGCATGCACGGTCCTTGATATTCCGCGTTGGTCACTTTGAACTTTTTCTCGGAACCAGGACCCGGTTTTTTGACCCCCTCACCCTTTCTCGTATACTTTCTCTTCTGTTTCAGTTGTTGGTCTCCGACAAAATCCTGTTGAAACGCAGCCGCTTCGGCGGGCGCTAACTTTGTTCTCTTGGCATCGCCAAAGATCTGTTGTTCGAGCCATTTCGCTCGACGCCGCTCGAGCACGACGGGATCAGTTTCCTCGTCAATTTCTGGCTCCTCATAGTCGAGATCCGCTTCCCTCGTGAACTCATCTTCCGACGTTTCCATGCTCGCTCCTCCATCCATCTCTTCCGCGGCGGCTAAAATCAAATCGAGTTCTTGTTCGTGTCTTCTCATGTCCTCGGTGTCTTCAAACGATGCCTCCGGTTTAAACGATGCCTTCGGTTTATCGTGCGTGTGCTCCGCGTAGGTGTACATAGTCATGCCCTTTTCAATGGTTTTCTTCGCAGGACAGTCGAGACGCGCGCACCTATAATACGATTTGGTGGAGGAGCCCGATTTGAGTTCTTTTTCTCCGTATTTGCGCCAAGAGTATCCATCCAAATCGGATTCTTTAATCGTACCTTTCTTCATCTTCTCCTCCTTCCTCTTCTTTTCGTTGTCTTTATACTTTTGAGCCCTCCGTCCTTTTGACTTGGGATTCAACGAAGACGGCTCCGGTTGTTTCCACGTCGATTTGATGTATCCGCCAATTTTCGGCAATGGGAGTTCCGGAACTTTCACTTTCGGCATCTGAGGGGCTGGGCCTAGCGCCATCATTACCGGGGAAATATTCTTCGCCGCGTGTTCTTCTTCATTCTCGTCGTCGGGCGCGTTGCCAGGAAGGCCTTTGAGAAGGCCTGCCGCCGCCTCCGTCGCCACCGCTTGGCTGTCCAATTCGCTCTTTACCGCGTTCACCAACGCGTTCGTTTCCATTTTGGCGTCCACTTCTTTTATCGCACCTGAAAGAGACTTGGCTTTGCGAGAATTAGCTCTGGTTTTCTTCGGCATCAATTTGCGTTGTTGTTCGACCAAGAGCTTCTGGCGCTCTTGTTTTTCGCGCTTTTCTTTTTCTTGATGCTCCTTGAGCAGTTTCGCCAGTCTTTTCTTCTCCCTGAGCGCCTCCGCCTCCGATGAATCTAATTTTTCGTCCTCTACCTCTTCTTCTTCTTCTTCCTCCTCCTCGGTGTCGTCGTCTACCGGGTCATAGTCTCTCACTTGCTTCTTCGACGCCAACTTCGCCAACCTTTTTTCGAACGACTTTTGTTCAGTCTCGTTCTCGAAAGATTCCTTCGGTGTTTCGACCGGTCTGTCTGGCGGATACTCATCGCCGAGCTTCTCTTTCGCCTCTTTCAAACTCTCCTCTGAGGGTGGTTCAATTATCGTATTCAATTCCATCAACTGGTATCGATACAGCGGTCGCAACAACGATTTCGCTTCAAATTTCGTCCTTCTGCACGCGTGCCAGTGATTTTTCACCGCGTTTTCCGGTCTCCCGGGCACAACCTTTGCTAGCGCGGCCCATCTCGTCCCTAACACGCGATGACCTTGGACCACCATGTACTCTTCCTCCACGGTCCATTCACCTCTTTTGATGCTCGGCGCGAGGTGATTAATATACCGATCGCGACACTGTTTCCCTTTGCGATCCACCATAAGTTGCGCGAGAAACGACCACTTCTTCGACCCGAATCGCTCGACCAAAGCGCATAAGCGCTCATCTTCGTCCGTCGTCCACGTTTGGTGCCTAGAATTACCTGCTCCGGCTGCGAGCGAATCTTCTCTCGCTTGAACTCTCAACTCTTGGACGGTCAAGCCGGTAACGTCCTTCGCCGGCCTGCCTTTCCTCTTTCCGTTTTTCGTCAAGCCGTTCTCGTCCACATCCGTGTATTTTCGTTGCCTTTTCAAGCCTCGTTTCGTAAATACGGCGAAGTTCACATCCTCTTCTTCATTTAAGCCTCCTTCTGACGTCGTTGCCGCTGACGTGGTGACGCCGTTCTCGCCGCCCGTATTATTATCGGTCGTCGTCGTTGTCGTGGCAGCACTCGCGATTAAAACGGGAAAGGGGAGTTTCGGAACGACGGACTCCTCCTCCACAGCCCCCCCCTTTGACGTCGGCGACGAAGTCGGTGGTTTCGTCGGAACTTCTTTTTCGCCGACGACGATTACGTCCACGGGCTCTGCAATCTCCTCCGTCGTCGTCGTCGTCGTCATCGTCGTCATCGTCTTCCCTTCTTCGCCCGTTAAAGTCGTCGTTCCTCTCGAACCCCGCAAAAAAAGCTGATCTTCTTCTGGAGGCGGAGGACTCTTCTTCTCCTCCTTCGCGTCATCAACCGTATCCGCCAGCCGCGTTTCCTCCTCCTCCTCTTCTCCCGCGTCTTCTTTTTCGGTATTCGTATTATTACTCTTCGTAGTATTCGTCGTATTCTCTCCAGACGGCGTCGTCCCCGCGTTTACGCGTCGCGCGAAATACGGTTCCATTTTGTTGTGTGACTTTATTTATAAACGACGTATACGAGAGACGAATACTGCGACTTTTGCCGCTGCTCTGCTCACAGTTAAGTCTTCTCGCGGCGATATCTTCTCGGCGATGATGATATTTCTTTTTCTCTTTCTTTTCTCTGCTCTTTTTTCGCCAGAGCGTCTTTTTCTCAAATTTTGCGCAAAAAAAACCTCCTTGACCACCGAAAACCCCGCCAAGAAAACACACAGAAGCGGCGAAAGAGATTTGAAGATGTGATTGATCTCTCTCTCTCTCAAAAAGGACTGACTCTCTTTTACTTCGCGCTCTGATGAGCCTCTCTCGAATGTCTCCCTTATTTGCGTCCCTTTGTTGTTGTTCTCGTTTCGTTATGAGCTCGTCGCACGAAGTCTCTGATCGAGAATGAATGAATGATTTCAAAGCGTCTCTGACCTTCTTCTCTGATCCGATGTGTTCGTCTAAAACGCCTCTCAGTTTTCTGACGCAAGAGACGACGACAAAAATGAATCTCTCGTTCTCTTTAACTCTCTCTCTCTCTTTCTCACTCTCGTGCTCAAAAAGTCTTAAAAACGCGACGACGACACCAAAAAGAGCCTAAACTTTCTCTCTCTGCTCTACGCTTTTGTTGTTGTTCTTCTTGAAACGCGTGTGTTTTATGCGCGAGAATTTTCGCGTTCAATGATTTGAAGACTTCTTTTTTTGGTGCAAAAAACAGCCGGTGTTGGTGTCTTTTTTCAGCCAACGAGCGAAAAAAGACTCGATTTTTACGTAAAGGGACGAGAGAATGTTGTGTGTGATCTCTCTCTCTCTCTCTCTCTCCAAAGAAAGAGTTAGAGAGAGAAAGAGGAGGAACACGCGCTGCAAATACTCACGAAAAGAGCTTTGGTCGAGCAAACGTCGCGTGTCAAAAGCCCCGCGCGGTAAAAAGAGTTTGTAAAATGTCGAAGGGGCAATGTTCCACCAAAATGAGATGCGAGAATTACGTTCAAAAACCCCAACAAACAAAACAACAAGAGAGAGAAAAAGAGAAAAAATTTAAGAGAGCAAACAAAGCAAAAGAGTACTTTTGAGAGGTAAAAATGTTAGTATTAGTATTAGTAGATTGTAGACGCTAAGGAGGAGGAGGAGCGTCGGTCATCTCCCGATCATCGTCTCCTCCTTTTTGTTGTTCTTCTTCTTCCTCTTTCGCCTTTTCCTCCACCGCTTTTTCGCGTTCGTCTTCTACTTCCGGTTGTTTTTCTTGGTCTTCTTGTTCTTCCGCTTTCGCCGTTACCGGCGTAGTTTCGGTTTCCATTTCAGTTCCTCCTTTACTACCACCATCACCGTCTCCGCCTTCCTCTCCTCCTCCTCCGTCCATCATCTCGTTGATCTTCTTCTCGACTTCTCTCTCCACTTCCTCCAACAGCCGTTGCACCTCCTCTTTGCTCACCTCGTCGTCTTCGGCAACCGCGGGTAAATACGTCGCTCTTTTCCTCGTTTCGTTTTCTTTCTTATCTAAAGTAGGATCATCTCTATAGTTTTCTTTCGGCGCAATCATCGTAAACCGAGGTCGTTGAATGTTCAACTCCGGTCTCGCCGCTTCGCGATTCACGATGACGTACAAGGAAGCGAGCTCCCAAAAGAGAGACTCCGCGTCCACCTTGTCCGAGTTGACGTTCTCGACGCATTGCTTTTGAATGTGGAGCATGCGATCGAGCTTTTGCTTCAACGGTTTTTCCGGAAATACCTGTGATTGTTGTTGTCATCGAAAGCGTGCGTTTATTACGTTTCGCGAGGAGAAGAATTTAGAAAGAGAGAGAGAGAGAATAAGAAAATGTCAGCGAGCGCGCTCCTCGCGTTCCTCTTGCACGTGAGTTCCACCAAAAGCATCCGGATCTCCAATCAAACAAGAAACCTGCTGCGTATCGCTCTTAAACAAGGTCGTACCTTTGAATTATCCGTGAGCCACAGTTCCAGCCCGAGCGCGAGATCGTACACGCTTCCAATTTCAAAAGCTTCGTCGTCCTCCGCATCTCTTTTCTCTTTCAACTGTTTCAAAGTTTCTCGCATCGCGTTCCTTTGCGCTTCCAATTGCGCTTTCGTCGGTCCTGATGTTCCTGTTGGTTGTTGTTTCGATGCTTTCGTTTTCCGCTCCGTGCCGTCTTTGTTCAGTTTCGGTGGTGCCATTTTTGTTATTAGTGACAGTATCTCTGTCTGCAATCGTCCTTTATCGTCGTCGTTTGTATTCGATCGAGAAACGCGCGTTTTTGTGGGGCAGCTCTTTGGGGAAAATTCAAAATGTCTTCATTGTAAAAACGCGCGATTTGTTCACCAAACTCTGCTCATTTGGGTCCCACAGAATACAAATAATGCCCTCCAAAAGAAGGAACGAGAAGTCATCGGTGTTGGACGACGACGAGAGCGCGAATAAGACGACGAATAAGACCAACAATAACATCAAGAAGGCGAAAGTGATGATGATTTCGCAAAAGGATGGAGGAAAAGGAGCAACGGAGAGCGCTGCGGTAAACGCGAACGCGTTGACCACGGACGCTTTAAACGCGTCCTGTTTCACCCTCCGGAAAGCCAGGAATAAAAAAACGAGAGAAAAAGCGTTCACCTTGTCCGCGCAGAAGAGTTTCCGGAAAGTTGGTTTAGACGAGGACACGAGTTCCGTGGAAGAGAGGAAACAAGCCATGGGCGAGTGCTGGAGGAAAATCAACCGGAAGTTTGAAAGCGTCTTGAGAGAAGCAAACTTAGAAGCGTTCTCGAAAATCCAAGAGTACGTGGAAGAGACGTTTCGAAAACGCTTGGAGGATTCGGAAACGTTCGGGATGATGAATGAGGATGATGACGATTCAGACGACGACGAGGACGAGGACGACGGCAACGTGAACAACATTATTCGACGAAACAAAGAAGATGATAAGAAGAATAAAGGTAGAAGAAGAAGAAGTAGGTTACCGCCTCACTTTGCGGAATCTCTGCCGACGGGTTTAGTCCTAGCCGGAGGCGTAAACGCGGACGATCACGAGGAGACGTTTGCGTCGCTGGCAAAATTTTTAGCCAAGAGCGATTTTCACTGCGCGTTGTTGCAATCGAAAGACGTCAAGACGAGGAAGAGCGGGTTTGGCGGTGGTATTGGTGGCGGTGGGATGAACAACTCGAGCGGTGGGTCGACGACGTTCGCGTCGTCGGCGGCGTCGAGAGGGATTTTAGGGGATTGCGTGTCGCTCGTGGCGAGACAGTTAGAGAGTAGAAACGCGGCGCCGGGCGGCGTTTCCTTGGAGGATTTTTTGAATCCGCGGGAACATCATCTCGGCGGCGGAGGTTCGACGCAAACGGCGGCGAGTAGTGGTGGTAGTGGAGTAAAAACAGTTAGGCACATAGCGAGGTGGTACGAGTCCACTTTAGTCGGCGGCTCGGAGCAGCAGCAGCAGCAGCAGCAGGAGCATAACAATAACAACAACAACAACAACGAAACAACAAACGAGAACAATAACAACGCCAACGGCATGAACACGAGAGATAAAAACACTGAAAAACCGTCGTACAGTTTACGTCGCGAACGCGTGGAAACGCTGCCAAAAATTCTCGGTCGCCCGCGTCCGGTGGTCGTTTTAGTCTCGGACGTCGAAGGCTTTCAAGGGTCGTCCGCTTTGAGCGATTTACTCGCCTCTTTCTCCTCCTTCCACCGCGACGTGCCGTTTATCTTATTGTTGGGTATTGCCACCAACACGAGCGCTTTGCAGCGGTCGATACCGTCCGAAACCGCTTCAAAACTGCGACCGAAAGTCTTCAAACTCTTTGCGCCAACTGGCGCCTCGCGAGAAATTCGAGAAAAAATATTCCTCGATCCAACCTTGTACCCGGCTTTAGGTAACGACGCGTTGACGTACTTGCACACGAGATTCATGGAGCACGATTTCTCGTTGACCACCATGCGGAGGTCGGTAAAAGTTTTATACTTGAATCACTTCGCCACGGAGCGGTTGTCCTACGTGAACAAGATTTTGAACGAGAGAGACTACAGCGCGGATACGACGAAGCATATATCGAATGGAGAAGGACCAAGAGAGACCCGCGAATTACTGCGTGAAAGCGAAAAATTGTATTCCAATGGTAGCGAAGAGGCGTTGAAGTGGTACTTGGAACGGTTTTGCGGGTTGATATTGAGCAGAAAAGATCAAAAGAGCGTCGAGATGTTGAAAGAACTGTTCTTAAACTCCGTTCGAGAAGAAGGAAAAGAAGAAGAAGAAGAAGAAGATGAAGAAGAAGAAGAACAAGAGAAGGAAGATAAAGGCGGCGGTAAAGGCAAAACGAACGATGATATCTTCAACGCGTTCACGGAAAATATGTTACAGGTTGGAGAAAATCGAAAGAAATTCGCGATTGGTCTGGACGTTTTATCGTTGATTTCGAGACGCGTCGGGTACCAGCGGTGGTCGAGAACGGCGGATGTTTTATTAGACTGCGCGTTTCCGAGTTTTTTCTTCGTTTCAAAGAAGAAGCAGCAGCAGAAGAACAGAGCGATGACGGCGGCGAATGCGCGCGAACACCAACAACAGGAACAACAAGAACAACAAGAAAAATCGACGACGACGAAAAAAGCGTTTGTGACTGAAGGCGAGAAGATTCTTCGGCTTTTATCTTCCAGAGTGGAACGCGGGGTGAGAGCAGCGGTGAGCGATGTAAAGAATAATAACGAGATGACGACGGCAGCGCCGATGGTGGCGACGGCGGCAACATCATCATCTGCTATAACAACGCTATCGTTGAAGGATTTATGCCGAGACTGCGCGAAAGTGTGCGAGGGACACGAGGAAATACGCGCCAACGAAGGCGCTCAATTTTCGAAGCTCTTAGCGCGTTTGGAGAAAGAAGAGACGACAACGACGACGAATGTGACAACGACGGCGACGACATCATCATCAACACCGGTGCAAACTTTCGAGCAAATTGTTCGCTCGGTAGTCAAAAACTACGCGAGTAAACCTCCAGAATCATTACCGGGCAAGAAAATATTCTGCGTCACCTCCGCTGACGCCGCTCGAGAAACCTTTTCGGCGGCGCCGAGAATGGCTCTCGAAACTGCCTTATCCAACCCATCCGAAGCGTTGGAGTGTCAGTGCTGTCCGAAATCGGGAGAGATTTCCGCCTCCTTACCGGACCCGTGTTTATGTTACAAATTGTTGGAAAATTTTGGCGGCGAAAGCGCCAACGCGTTTGAGCTCTTTCGTCGGTTCATCATGGAGCACCGAGACACGAGCGACGAAGATTTGGGACTGTTGTTGAAAGAAGACCAAGACAAGATGAAGAAAAAGAAGAGAACGAAACGAGGAGAGAAGGAAGAAGAAGAGGATGTTGAAGCACCTCCTCCCCCTCCGACAAACAATAATTCTAAGAAAAAACAGAAACACACGTTCGGTTTGGACAAGCGTAAAGTCTGGGCGTTGCAAGCGCGTTTCACGCGAGCCTGCTCAGAATTGGAATTTTTAGGCATGGCCAGCGCGAGGAGGCACAAGAAAGTAGAGTTTCTAGTCCGAACGGCGTTCCCGTTAGACTTTGCGAGTAAATAATGTGTAATAATAATAGAGATCTTATCAATCAGAGAGTATCGTGGTTGGTGAAGATATTCACCAGAGTTTTTGTTTGTTTTACCCGTTATTCCGCGCGGCGCGCGTTTCGAATATTAAATTTAATATTCTTGGGACACGGAGCCAGACTTCTTGCCTTTCTTCGGCAACAAGACCGAGTGGATGTTCGGTAAGACTCCACCGGAGGCGATCGTGACCGTCCCTAACAACTTGGACAATTCCTCGTCGTTTCGAATGGCCAGTTGGATGTGTCTCGGTACGATTCTGGACTTTTTGTTGTCTCTGGAAGCGTTCCCGGCGAGTTCGAGAACTTCCGCCGCTAAGTATTCCAACACCGCGGCTAAGTAGACCGGGGCGCCGGCGCCGACGCGGGTGGCGAATTTGCCAACCTTGAGGTATCTGTTTATGATAGAAAGAGAGTTTAAAGTCAGCGCTTGTAATTTCAAAATCTTATTCGAGGAACGGACGATTCCATCATTTCCAATTCATCCTTCGCGCTCTCATCATCATCATCGAATGATGTAATAAAATGTAAACGATACAAATGAATTACCTCGCGATACGGCCAACCGGGAATTGCAAACCAGCCTTCGCGGATCGCGAGACGGCTTTCTTGGAGGATTTTCCTTTACCACGTCCAGACATTTTTGTATGTGTTGTTTGTTTAAAATGAGGAAAATCCTCGTCTCCAATGGGAAATGAAAAAGAGTCAACCACTCAATGCATCTTTCGAACCCCCATTTAGAGTTAAATCCAGTATTCTTAGTCTTCAGTAATAAATACCGCATTAAAAGGTATCAAAAGCTTTCAGTTGACGAATAACAACACTTTCGATCACATGCGACACTTTTCGCGCTAATTGATTGCGTACACGAGAAGCTGTGATCCATTCGATTCTGCTTTTTTTCAACAAATGGGTAATTAAGTTCTCTTTTTTTTGAATCGACTCCAAATTTTTAAGACTCCTCGACCATTCCCCCCGTAAATCGCCATTACTCAACACACTACTACACACACATAACACACAACTAAAACAAAAATGGCCGGCAAGAAACCAGCGAAGAAGACCGTCAAAGGCGGCGCCAAGAAGTCCTCCAAGAAGAAGGTCGAAACCTACAAGATTTACATCTACAAAGTCTTGAAGCAAGTCCATCCGGACACCGGGATTTCCAGCAAAGCGATGAGCATCATGAATTCGTTCATCAACGACATCTTCGAAAAGATCGCGACGGAAGCCGCGAAATTGGCGAGATATAACAAGAAGCCGACGGTGACGAGCAGAGAAATCCAAACGTCCGTGAGATTGATCTTGCCGGGTGAATTGGCCAAGCACGCGGTGTCGGAAGGGACCAAGGCGGTGACGAAGTTTACTTCCGCTTAATTAATTGTTCAACGGACAAAACAAAAAACAAAACAAAAAGAGATGTCTGATATTGCGAGTACTTCCGAACGACTCAAACTCGTTCCGAAGAACTGCTCATCGTATACGACTGAAAACAAAACCAACAAAACGTTAAAATCATTATTCTGATGATGATGGTCTGATTGCGTGTACTTCCGAACGAACGTTCGTTCCGAAGCGCTGCTCTACGACTGAAAACAAAACAAAACGGAAATTCATATTTCCACCTCAAGATCAATTATAAGTGTACCTGGGTACCATCGTTATTACTACTACGCATCCTCCTTAAAATCATCATCTGGTGTTGTTGTTGTTGTTGTTATTATTGCCGCCGTCGCTTTTGGCAGGCTCTACTAAAAGCTTTTCGTCGCCGACGCGTGACTCAGCAGGTCAAGCTTAATATTGACCTTTGGGAAACGTCATAAAAATCGTCTCGCAAACATACATAATACACACATAATGTTCCAGTTCCAAAGTCTTTAAGTCAAAATGATGAAGAACAACAACACATTCTTAATCTGCTTTTTGCTGCTCTCGTTTATGAACGCGTTCTTCGTTTCCGCCGCGGATCAAGTGATCACTTGGAAAAAAGAAGCGCAAGAGGTCGATCTGTACAGCGACGAAGCGTTAACCATTCAATGGACTGGAACGCACGACGTGTGGATCCACGACGAAGCTGGATGCACCGGCGGTAGCGAGCAAAAAGCACAGGAAGCAGACTCGAACTGGTCCGCCATGGCCGGAAACGTTCCCGTGGGAACGCATTATTTCAGTTGCAGAGTTGGAACCCATTGCGAAGAAAACATGACGTTGAAGGTAACCGCCATCGCCGGATCGAGACCGGCCGCGACGACGACCACCTCCTCCGCGAAATAGAGCACTCCATTCGTAACAGGGTTCGAAGTATTAGCAGCCGTTTCCGCGCTCTTCTGTTAACATGTAATATAATCGAACGTATCGAGCGCGTACTCCGCACACCGCTCGCTACTTTTGTGACCGAACGCTACGAAAAGAAAGGACAACAACAAAGATACTCACGACGATGCAGACATACCACCTTTTGCGCGTGTACTATATGTATAACTCTCTGCATCGTATACTAATACTTCTCATCGTCTCAAAGCACCCGTCGTCATCGTCATGTCTAAAGCGTTTCGTCGCTTCGTCTTCCTTATTCTGCTTCGTCTGCTTTTAAGGGAAAATTGGAACAAAAATCCTCATTATTTACCCCGCGAAAACACCACTTGCACGCACAGAAAGAGGACAAAGAGGACACGATATTAACATGAAATCGATCATTGCGTTCGCGTTGGGTGCAGTCGCGGGTATCTTTGGGTTCCAGAAGCACCAAGAAGGCATCAATGGAAAGAAATTCAATTCAAAGCGCACCCGCAACGCGGCGATTGAAATCACGAAAGAGGACGTAAACGACGCGGAAACCAACGCTGCCGAAGCCGCCAAAACGCCAAAAGAGGAGAAGCAAGAGGAAAAGAAGCGAACGAAAGTTCTCGGCGTCATTCCCGCCCGATACGCGAGCACACGATTCCCGGGGAAGCCGCTCGTTATGATTGCTGGGAAACCGATGATCGTTCGAACGTATCTCCAAGCGAAGAAAGCGACGCAGTTGGACGCTCTGGTGGTCGCCACAGACGACGAACGAATTCGAGACGCGATCGTGAAAGCTGGTGGGGACGTGGTCATGACGGACGAAGCGATCCCAAATGGGACGGAAAGGTGCGCGCAAGCCTGCGAGAGAACCGCGGGCGAGTACGATATCGTCGTCAACATCCAAGGCGACGAACCGTTGATCGAACCGGAGATTATCGATGAAGTCGTATTGGCATTGAAGAACGCGCCGAGAGAGTGCGTGTATTCCACGCCGGTGACGCCGTTGAAACACGAGGAAGTGAAAATGCAAGGGAGAGTGAAGTGCATTACCGATGTGAACGGGTACGCGATTTACTTCTCCAGAGGTATGCTCCCGAACAACAAGAAAGGCGAGGTGGATACGAATTTCGATTATTGGTTACATTTAGGTTTGCAGTGTTATGATAGAGAGTTTTTGAAACTGTTCCCGAAAATGCCGGCGACGCCGATGCAAATGCAAGAAGATTTGGAGCAATTGAAGGTGATTGAGAACGGGTATAAGATTAAAGTTATTCGCGTGAATCACTGCGCGCACGGTGTGGACGAGCCGGAAGACGTCGCGTCCATCGAGAAGATCATCGCCGAAGATCCGAGCTTAGATTAACGTAATAATAATACTATGGTTTTAAGACTACTAATATATATGATATCATCATACGTTTAAATACGTATTTTCGGCAACTCCTATTAAACATTACTATTACTATTACTATTCTATATCATTATTTCAAACTGATTGACTGCAGTCGAATCCCCATCGGGCGTTGCTCCTGGATCGCTTGGTCTAATCCACCCAGACCGAAATAAATTTTGCTGTAAGTGATCAACAACCGCGTCCCGCCTTCTCGAAACGCCTCAATCGCGGTTGGATAGTGACTTCGCACCAGCGGCGATTGCGACTCTTCTTCCAATCTCGCGATCCTTCGCCACGTCGCGCCGCCGTCGCCGGAAACTGCAACGTCGAGAAACGTCCGCGCGTGCCGTTTCTGACCTCTCAGTTTTCCGTGGGCGTTTAGAACCATCGCTAAGGCGCCCGAGTGCAATCGAGTTAAAACGATTTTCGAATCTGGATTTGGTATCGCCGTCGATTCCGGGGGCGTCCACGTGATGCCTTCGTCGTACGAAGCCGAGGCATACAAAACGCCAATTTTCGTTCTGAATAGCATCAAAACCGACCCATCGTCTCTTTCGCTCAACGTGTTTTCAATCAACCACGTCCTGGGGTGGTCCAACTTCCCGTACGCTTTCCACGTCTTACCGTTATCTCTCGACCGCAAGACTCCGGCGTTGCCCTTCGTTAACAACAAGTTCGAACACGGCGGCGCGTCGTGCGGTTCTCGCCAATACGGGAGCAACCACACTCCAGAACGCAACACAATCATGGGATTGGCGATGACTTTCGGAATTGGCCCGACGCCTTTGCCGACATTGCCTTGCCTGAAAATCTTTTTCGGCGGCGCCCATCGAACCGATTTCAACCACTCGTAATTTTCAAACGTCGGCACTTTCAACGACGTCATCATGATGTCACCTCCCGGTAATTGCCTGTCGTTTTGTACGCCGGATGGGTTAAAATCCCCTTCCTGAGGTGCCATTCGAATGCATTCTCGACTTTCGCTGTAAAATAAGAAAATCTCGTTGTTGTCTTCGTCCACGTGCAGCACCGGCGACCACTGCGCGTTGCCGTTTTCAATGGCGGGGATTTTAAATTCCGGACCCCACTTCTCGCCGGTTGAGGATTTCGAAAACGCGTGGTATATTCTTTGCGTGAGAGAACCTTCGTTATCTTCCGCGCCTTGCCACGCGACGACAAATCGAGCGTTGGGTGAGTCCACCGATCCGAGTCGCGCGATGGTGGCCATGTGTTTGTATTTTAAAGTGTTGTTCGCGATGGGGGAGATCCACGCTTTGTGCGTGGGACGTTTTAGTCGCGGCCCTCGAACGCCTAAATCGGACGCTAACTCGTTATTACTGTTATCATTATCTCCGTTGTTGTTGTTATTATTATTATTACCGCCGTTCGCGGCGAACGCTCTCGCGAAGGACCGTCTCGCGAATTTTCCTTCCACGCTAATCGTCGCTCCGGCGTAGTCGACCAGTCTCGCTTGCACCGGTTGCCAACTCGCGTGACCGAAAACATCTCTGCGTTCTCCATAAAACGCTCTCTCTTTCGTTTGTTTCGGAACGTACGAAGAAGAACTCGCGTTCGCCAAAGCCGCTAAAACGCTCGCGTCTGACGTCGAGCTCGTCTGCGACTCCGGCGCCAACGGCGCGTCTACATCCTCAACACCTGCGCCGTAACTATCCACATCTTTCGCGAACGGGTCGTATTCAAACTGACTTTGAAGTTGCTCTTTTCTCGAATGTTTCGTCATAAAACTCCTCCCGTACCCTCTTTGGACTACTAAGCGATAGAAAATCGTAATCGATAAAATAAACACCAATAAGTTCGACTTCTTCGAGCGCTTTTTGTTGTTCCTTCTTTTTCCACCACCGTTATTACTATTTCGCTTCATCATTTTGTCGTCTCAAACTCTTTTTGTCTTCTTCTCCTTCGTGATGAAGAAGGTGACCTTTCTCGATTGGATTTTAGTACGGGAAGATGATGATGATGTCGAAGAGTAATTCAAACTTTAAAACATATCTCCGCTTCGCTTCTCGCTTCTTTTCTCTTCTTCGGCCACACGAAACAGTAAACGTCTTTTCGTTGTTCTTTCTTCGCGCGCTCTGTCTCGAGGTTTTGGTCTTTTTTGGTCGCTCTGTCTCGCACACGTAATGATAAACACAACAGATTTGAATCGAGAGAGGGAGTCTTTGAATTTTTGTGGTGTTTTTTGTTAGATCTTTTTTACTTTTAACTCGTATTTTTGACAAATCTTTTATAGATAATTCACTTACACATCTCGTGACATCTGTCCACGCGCTCTTCTTGCATTCGTCGATGAAGCAACCACCAGACGATGGAAAGAAGTCGCACCCACTCTTGAAGATGTGGATTTCTTCATCATCGCAATAATCGAGTCACGGAAGCTTTCACGTGGCAAAACTTCAATCAAATCCAAGTGTTACCCCCAACGTGATGATGATTTTTTTTTGATTTTTTTCATTAAAATTTTGTTCCGGCCTTTTTGCGTTAACCTCTCACGTCATTGTGACGACCTTCCGTGACACAGAACAACTCCTCTAGAGTAGATATGAACGAAATCCTCTCCTCCCAAGTGCACGAGCACATCTTCGGAGATGAAGGCAATTTAAACGGCCCGCGCCGTTTACTGGCGGAGAATTTAGACTACCAGCAGATGGAGCTCACCACGGAGGACAGAGAGGATCACACGTTTAACGGTACGAAGTAGTTGTTTGTTTTGTACATCGTCGGGACACACAAATTGGATGATGACCCGAGGAGAATGAGAACGAACCCTTAAAATACTCATACTACTTTTAAATCACTCTTCTTACTCTCGAATACTAATAATACGAATGACTCTAACGATATATATATAAAACACACGACAGGCATATTCTTCGACGTGGAAGCGTCGACGTCTTTACCGTTACAATACGTCGAAATTCACTCGGTTTTTGTGCGAGGAAATTTAGGCAAAATGACCGTCTGGACGTCAGACACGGGCGAAAAGGAGAAGAAGTTTTGGAAGCGCAAAAGCGAGAGAACAGTAATAGACGAGGAAACGGGCGAGGAGAAAACGGTGTTTACCGAGTTTGACGTCGCAAGCCAGAGACTTATAATTGACGAAAATGGAACGCATCCGTCTTCGGAATATTTGGACGAGGAGGAAGAAAGAGAATACGGCGTGGTGGATCGATACACGACGAATGGAGGGTACCATCGTCAGCAGTTGTGGAAAAAAGTGTTCGAGGACGAGTTAGCGCCGAGCAGGAGAAAATTGGTCGAGTTGACGCTCGATGAACCGATACGAGTGGAAAGAGGGAGAAGGGTTGGAATTTACATCCATTCCGCGGAAAGAGGAGACCAAGGGATCGTGTACGATAACGTGGCCGAGTTGAGACCGAGGGCGAAGAGAGACGGGAGGGTGATTATACATCCCGGCGTGGCGCATTTAAGTTTCAAGCCGTTTGGTCGATCCGCGCCGTGGGGTGGGATTTCCTTGAGAAGAGGTCGACAGTTTGTCGGCAAACTCGGGTACGCCGTGAGGTGGATGTTGTGGTCGGAAGTCAATCACCGTTTGTTCCCCATTGGGTATAAACAAGCCGTGAAAGAGTTGATTAAAGGAAATCAGTTGGACGAGGAGTGCGCGCTTTCGATTTTGCCGCCGGAAATCATGTTTGCGGTGTTGAACAAGTCCTGCGGTTGGGATTGGTTTGGTCCGCAGATGAGAAAAATTAAGAAACAAGGCGCGGATGGAAAGTCGTTGATTCTAGAGATTGAGTGGTCGGAAACGTGCGGGAGAGAAGGCGTGGATCAGTCTCTCTTGAGGAGTTCGAGAAGGTTTCAACAGGGCACGGCGGGATGGGTACAAGTCCCGCGAGAGAAGAGAGAAGATTTCGCCCGAGCGCTCAAGATTTTTAAGCATCTAATGCACGAAGAGTACGTCGTCAAGTTGGAGAAGCGGTTGGCGATTAGCGTCTCATCAGACGAAGACGAAGATCTCGAAGACGCCGACGACGACGAAAAAGAAGAAGAAGAAGAAGAAGAAAAATCGGAATCGGAATTAGACGGTGATTACGTCAGTTCAGACGAAGCTCGCGAGCTGTCAGAAAATGTTGAAGAACGAGAAGGGGATGAAGACGACGACGTCGACGACGGTAAAAAAAGAACAAGAGCGTCAACGAAGGCAAAGAAAGCGAAGAAAGCGCCAAAACCTCGCAGACTCACGAAAGAAGAAAAGATTGAAAACGCGATCGAGTCTCGGTACGCTCGCATACACATATTAGACGTGCCGCTCAGAGAATTTGTGTTACACCACACGCTCGATAACTTGGCGAGAGAGTTGGAAACTCTCGACTTGCTCATCGAAGAAGGCTTTTGCGATTCAAAGGACGAGGTGGATAGATTTCTTACGCACGCGCAAATGAATCAAACTCACCATGGGATTCTGGATAACTTACATTCTCATCACGGGCCCGGCGGCGGCTCGAGTCGCAAATCGGCTTTAGAAGAACTCGTTGAAATGAACGGCGGCCGACGCATCGAGTTTGAAAACGGATCGAATATTTCCGGCTTGTACGATGACGACAAAGAAGACGACGGCGACGGCAACATGAATGAAAAACCGTCCTCGAGATCTATCGTCGACGTCGAGTACGTCGCGCACGAGCGAATGCCAGGGTCCATCATGCGTACATTTGAACGAGATTTATCGAACGTGCACGGGAGCCACGTTTGGTACGGGAACCACGGACCGTCGTTAGGAGGACTCGGCGGCGCGTTTGAAGGTGAAGAGTATTCGTCCTCTGAAGAAGAAGGAGAAGAAGAAGAAGAAGAGTACGACGAGGATTACGACGAGGAGGATTACGACGAGGATTACGACGATACAATTATAGAAGAAGAAGAACTGGCTGCCGCTGCCTCGGGGGAATTCGATTTCATTTAGAGGAAGAAACTGCGAGAACCAACAACAACAACAACAAAAAAAGCAGCAAAATTGTACACATTACACATGTAATTAATGAATCTCCATTTCCATTTCTTCTTCTTCTTCTTCTTCTTCCACGTCGCTCAACTTCATATCGTCCAACAACTCTTCCAACTTGATTTCGGGAATCTCGTCGTTCTCGTCGTCGTCCTCGTCGTCCGTTTCGTTCGCCAACGCGTTTTGATTCGCTCGAATCACCGCGTCTAAATCCTCGTTTTTCTTCTTGTACACGTTGATTTGCGCGCGGCCTTCGAAATCTTCCTCCAACTCTTGCATAAACAACTCCTCGTCTTGCATTCTCTTTTCCGCGTCGTCCTTCTTGTTCGTTTCCTCTTCTTCTTTTATGTCCATTCTTTTGAGTTCCCAGGCTCTGCGATATCCTCGGTCTCGTCGTTTCTTTCGCTTCTCGGCGTACGACTTCTTGACCAAAACGACATCCGGTATCCTCGACTCGCCTACTTTTTCCACGTATGAATCGAAAGATTCGTCCGAGATTTGCACGTTGGTCAAATCGTACCCCAACGCGGTATCGCCAACTTTCAACACCGAACCTAAATGTGTTCGAGTGAAAAAAGTGATATCGTTCGTCCCGAAATCCCTCGATCTCGCCACCGTGACGTCGGCGAGCAAGTTTTTCCTATTCGCTCTTCGTTGTTTACCACCAATCGTGCTCGCGTTGCCTCCGAACTGGGACCCGTTGAATAATTGCGACCGGTTTTCCCCGAGTCCGTCGTCGCCTCCGTTTTGTTCCCACTCGTTCCCATTTACAATCTCTAAATCTAAAACGATGTACTCGCACAACTGCTTGGAATTTGCCACGGCCACGAAAGGATATCGCCAGTACTGTTCGCTATTCAACCAAACGCGTCTCAACGTGTGCGTTTCCGTGAACTGCATGCTGCTCCCAACTCTCGTGCACAAAACCACCGGCCCGATCCCTCCAAAACTCTTGCTCGTTTTTGGTGGCAAGCACACTAAATCCTCGCGACACATCGGTACGATTTCTACCATCAGTGTGAACCTATAATTATACGTGTTATCGTTCGCGTCGTGCGAAACTAACTGCTTATCGTTCCTGCTCCGAATAGGTAACACCGACCCGATAAAATCTACCATTTTCAATCCGTGACTCCTGTGCCCGTAATAAAAATCCAATCCGTCCGGTTGCGATTTCACCCCAATCGCGTTCACCTCCATCGAGTGTTTCAAAATCAACTGTTCCAAGAACAAAAACGTCCTCTTATGTTCCACTTTCTGTCTTACTTGCACGCACGCTTGCCACTGATCCGCGTTCGCCGCCGCTCTGGCGCACGCGTCGCACATGTTCCACTCCACCACGTATTCCACCACAAAACTTTGCTGCAAAATAGCGCCATTGAGCACTTCTTTTTGTACCGTCAACTTTGTCTTTAACCGTTTCGAGTGCGGCTCGGTCCACACGAACCCGGCGTCCACCAACTTTACTTTATTCAATCCTTTCACTCTTTTGATGCAAAACGTCAACAACTCTTTGCTCTCTAAATCCGCCCGTATCCAATGCTTCGGTGGTTGCAAATACCTCGCGCACTGGTTGCAATGAATCACCGAACACTGCTTCTGTATCCCCTCGGTAATATCCACTCTCGTTTTGATGCACTCGACGCACATGCCGGTCGGGTTTGGAGAGATGCTGGTCGCGCACAAGCAACACAACACCAGTCCAGGTTGTGAGCGGCGCACCATCGTCGCGTTAGTATCGTCGTTATTATTTCCAAACATTCTTTTGTTATGTATTGTTATCACTCTCAGATCGTCTGTCTCTCTCTCTCTCGAATATATGTATATACTATCCCGATCGTAATAAGCGCGCGTTGTGTTTGACGTCTTTAGATATGGAAATTCGCCGCCGCCAGCAAAGTGCCGAATTTTTCCCAAACACAAACAAACAAAAAACAAGGAAAAAGCACGGGAGGGAGGCCCAAACGGACTGGAGTGCATGCGTAACTCACTCAGAACGAAAGTAAATCAGATAAAACTCCGCAGAACGAGTGTAATACTATCACGTGACTTTGTCAAAAAGTTTCGAGTGTTGAATCGCGCTGGAAAGTCTTTTGTTTAACTTCAAAGTTTGCCTGTTCTGATCTTTGGTTTGACTAAAAAATACACGTAAAAGAGCCGTTTTTCTTCATAAAAGAAGAGATATAAAGGAGAGAGTCTCAGAGTAATAAGACAAACACAAGCACCACAAAAAGAGTGCAAACCAATACCACCTTTCATCAAATAATACTAATAATGTCGCACTTACTCCTCGCGATAATCGCGGCGACCGTGTACTTCTTCTGCGTCGCGTTGAGGAGAACGAGGTTTTTCTAAGAAAGAGAGAGAGAAAAAACAACGAGGGAAAAAGAGATACAAAAAATACTACTCTTTACTCTTTTCATATCTGCTTTGATGACGATGATGACGATGATGAAGATGAAAGAAACAACAACACAGTTTCTTGTTGCTGTTGTTGTTGCTTTCTCGATGATGGTCTTCGTTTCAGCGAATAAAAGCGACTACGAGATTTTGCAAACGAGGTTTGGGATGGAGAATACGTCAAGAAACGGAGTCGAGATAGTACGAGTGCGGTACGGACGAGGCAGAGACAGAACGGACGCGCTCATCGCCTGTTCAGTGGTAGCGAGAAGTGACGACGAAGGAGCAGCAGAATCATCTGATGATGTTGTTGTTGTTCCGGCGATGGTGTACGCGCCCGGTTTTGGCGCTTCGTGCACGACCAGCGGACAGAATTATTTGGACCATTTTCCCAAGCTCGTGGCATCGCATGGATTTGTTTTCGTTTGCCCGGAGGAACCGATCACTTCAAACGTTCCTGGCGTAGTAAACGACGAAGGAGCGGCGAATTTGATTAAAGCAGCTCGAGCGTTGATTCGCCACCAACTGTGCGAAAAGTTTGGCGTGAGTGTCGCGAAGTCCCAAATCGCCGTGGTCGGATACTCCATGGGTGGTGGGAGCGCTATACGAGCAGCCTCAGAAGAAGAAGAAGCACCCCAGAGAGAGTGACGAGGTGGTTTCTTTTTCCGACGAGAAGAAGAAGAAGAAGAAGAAGATGCATCGAAACTCGCGCAAAAAAAATACCTCTTCTCCGCCCTCATAGCTTTGGCCCCTTTCAACGGTTTCGTGAACGAATACCATCGCTACTCATCGTCGGTGCCTCTGACGTCGTCAATCGACCTTCCGAAGTCGAACTCGTGTACGACGAACGCATCGCATCCAAAAAAAAGGCATTAATCATCCTCCGGGACAGATCACACGAACACGCGGTGACTACCTCCGCCGGCGTCGCTATTGGGTTTTTAAAGCGCGTCTTTCGTGGCGAAACGACAACAACAACAGGAAGAGAAGACAAAGAAGACAAAGAAGAACAAGAAGTAGATAAACTCGCGATGGCGGCGATGGAAAGCATCCTTAATCGAAAGAGTAAAGAAAAAGAATTGGAAGATCCGAGCGTTCAACGCGTTCGCGCTCGCGGCTTTTGATTGACTCCTTCGATTTTTGAGCACTCAGATCTGTGCTTTCAGCGCACCACTCCCAGGAACGCTGGCAAAACCAAGAGCGGACGTGTTCGGTACGCTCGGTAGTACGTCTTGGAGGAAAATTTTATGAAAGTCGAAACATCTCATTTGCTTTTGACTCTTCTCTGAGTATGTTTCGATTTTTGAGCACTCGGATCTGTTCACAAAAAAAGCAGCCAAAACCAAAAAGGAATATTTCTTCATTTTTCAGACACAACAGACACGCGCACACAGACGTATTAAATACATAAAAAGGATATCTCCTGCACCTAATACACGCGCTGTACCACCGCCGCGCGAAATGAAGCGCATTTATTTTTCCTAGCAGTGTGTAGTCGTGTTATTATTCATCCTCTGTCCGTCGTCGTCGTTTATTAAAGCGCACTAAAATTGAAGAATTTTGTGGTGGTTAAGGTCACTTTGTCTATTTAGGGTTTTTATTCCATTTGCTTTGGGTGAGTGCACACATTGAAAATAATGAGCACCACGACCAACACGACCGCGATCGACGACACCGCGACGGGCAGCGACAACGAGACAAAAATAATCATTCGAGCGATGTTTGGCGTCGCGGCTGCGTTAACCTTAATCACGGGGCTGTTTTTCGCGCACGTGTGGATTTATCGCGTGAGACGATTGCGAGAGAACGAGGAGGAGAACGGAGCGAACGCCTCTTCTAGGAACGGAAGAGTGCGTTCGAGATGGTTGGGTTTAACCGGCGGGTTTATTTCGGACGTGTGGACGTACGTGCAGAAAGTGCGACTGGCGAATACGTTGCACACGAGATTTCGAGACGGGACGGAGGCAGATTTGAGCCAGGAAGTGGGGAAAAGCGAGACGTGCGCTATTTGTCTCGGGAAGATGGTCGCGTCGCCGGCGACTATTGACGCGTTGAAGCCGCGAGTTTTGTTGTGTGGACACGTGTATCACAGGCACTGTTTGCGAAGTTGGTTGGATAAAGAGAGTTTTACCTGTCCGGTGTGCCGCGCGAGCGTATGGACGGGAAAGAACCAAAAAGTAGAAGTAGAAATGAATAGTAACAACGCTACCGCGACAACCTCGGCAACCGCGAACGGAGAAGGAAACGTCGAGAATGGAAATACCACGGGCGATGCTGCTGCTGCTGAGAACAACACCAATAACAGCAGCAGCACGAGTGACCAGACTACGAGTGGCCAGACTACGACGACTAATAGGAACTATTACGGAGACATCGCCGCGAGTATTTTACGCCGATGATGAGTTGTGTCCTCCCGTCAAACTTCTTAAAAAACTAGACGTTTTAGCAGCAGGTTCTTATACTAGCTCTCTCGCATACAACCCCCGCGACTTTTATCATTTGTGCCATCAACTCGGCGGTCGTCTTTTACGCGCCCTTAGACTCCTCTAAACTAAAAGACCAAAAATTCGCTTCATTGTGCTTCCTCTCTTCGCGACTCTCGACGATTATTCAGACGACGAATGCTCATGAAAGAGAAGAAGGAGAAGAAGGAAAAGAAGAAGAGAAAGTCCATTCAAAGAGAGGAGGAGGAGAATGGAGATAAGAAGAAAACCAAGACCAAAAGTGCAACAGGATTGGAAAGCAAATCAACGAGGAATTTGAACGATATCGACGCGGAGATTGAACGCGTGTTATCGAGATTAAAGAATGAAAAGGAAAGCGAAAACGATTCGAGCAACAGCGAGAGTAGCAGTAGCAGTAGTTCTAGCAGCAGTTTAGGCCGAATCGCCCCGTTACCGCCGGAAGCGTACCCGGAGCATTACGGGTATGGGAGTAAAAGAGGCAACGAATTCGCGTTTAAAGGGAAACGAGAAGGAAAAGCGTTAGCGCCGAGGAGCAACGTACTGATCCCAGGATTAGCAGAAAGGGAGAAAAACAGACCGAAATGTGAACTGTGTGAGTTATCGTTTACCAGTCGAGCGCAATTGGAGGAACATTTGCAAGGGAAAGGACACCGGAAGAAAGCCGCTTTTGGCGGCGGCGGCGGTGCGAGGAGTCACCCAGGGCAACGTCAACAACAACACATACGAAGGGAAGTGAAACCGCCGGATGGTCCGCACTGTAAACTGTGCAAGAAAATATTCACGTCGCTGGCGCAAAAAGAGGAACACGAAGGTGGGAAGTGGCACAAGATGAGAGTGGATGGGAAATTGGCGCCTTCGAATAAGCCGTACGTTATGTAATACGACGAGCGCTCGCTTTTCTGCGTGTATGTATGTTTACGAATTCCATTAAGGACTACCGAATTCTAACGACGACGGCGCCTTTATTTTGTTTCGCGTGGACGAAACCGGTTCGGGAGACCAAGTTTGTTTCTTCTTTTCGTTTTTCTTCGGGTACGGCGGGATGTTGTTTGAACTCCCGGAGCTCCACTTTCTTTCTCCTCCTCCGGAATTATTCATACCATTCATACGCAAATCCATGCTTGGTTTTTGGCCTATTTGAACTGAATTGAACCTTTGTATTCGTTCGAAATCGCCGGAGTATCTCCCAGGCGGGGACCCTACACCGCCACCGTTTAGTATCGGGTTTTTCACCGAATGGTCTGGCGATATGTTGTTCGCTCTCCTGTATTCGTCGTAGTACTCTTCGTCGACGTCTTCGATACTTCTGCGCCCTCCTCCACCGAACAAGAACTTCTTGTTGTTTTTGACTGAGTTGAATATAGCCATGACGCTGCCTTTGCCTCCTTGTCGTCTGGAGTCGCTGTCGAAGTTGCTTCCATGGCTCGGGTTCTTTTCTTCGTATTCTTTGCCAAACTCGGCGCGAACGTTGTCGTAGGACCCTCCTTTTGGGAATAAGGATGCTTTTTGCGGTTTCGTTCCCAACGCCGGGTCTGGACACGACCTTCGAATGAGTTGCCACAACTCTGGGTGTTGCATCTTCCACTCGCGGATGACCACTTTGGTTTGCTCGTATCCTTTCTGTTCAATCGCATCCACGCTGGAGAATTCGAGGATGCCAAAATTTTGGACGTCCGGCCGAACGTAGACGTCGACGTCGTCGTTTCGTCGTCGCGCGTTGTTTGCATCCGTTATAAACGGTAAATGCGCTTGCATTTCCGCCATAGTTGGACAACTTGACCGTAAACCTAGCCATTTTGGCGTAAATAAACTTCTCAAGACGTGCGATAGGCCGGAAACGCCGTCGCCCCACGCGTTATCAAACTTTTTCGATTCTAAGCCTTCACCGCCGACGTCGACGGCGATGACCGTGTTCGCGCCGAACAAGTCTTTCATCATATCAGCCGGGACGTTGTTTGCGTACCCGCCGTCGACGAGGACGTGCAACCGTCCCGCGTCCTCGTTCGCGTTCTTGGACGACGATGCTGGAGCGTCTAATTTATCGTACAAAGGCGGTAAGAAACCAACTAAAGTCATCGAAGCGCGAACGTACCGCCACAACGTTCCGTTTCTATGCGCGATGGATCTCGAGGAGATTAAATCTAAAGTCACGCAATAGAACGGCAACCAGCAATCTTCGATCTTTGAATCTCGAAAACTGCTCGCAATCGCCCCGTTCGTGCGAAAACCGCTGAAATAAGAAACAATCGGTATCGTAAAATCGGCGATTCTGTTCCAAAATCCGCTGAGATTTTTCGCGAAACGTTTTGATTTTACCCGAGTAGAGAGCACGGACGGTTCTCGGGCGTAGTTCCCACCGATAAAGGCACCCATACTCGTACCACCAATGGCATCTATTGGAATGCCTTCTTCTTCTAAAGCGATCAAGGCGCCGACGTGGGCACACCCTCGCGCACCGCCGCCGCTAAAGACAACCCCAACGGAGAGCTTGCGTAATGAACGAGCGAGTCGACCGGCGTGCGCTTGGTGTAATCCTTGGTTGCCGCCGAGTTCACCGCCGACGTGGTGGTGGCGGTGGACTCCGAACGCTTCAAGCCACGGTCTCGTGTTGATTGGAACTGAATCGTTCGCGTCTTCGTGTAATAAAACGAGTTCGCGGAATCCAAGATTGAATTGATGATGTCTTCGTAAGCCCAAAAGCCTTTGTTGTAACTGTTTGCCTTCTTCAGGGACCGGCGGTTCGTCATCCGCGGAGGCGACTAATAAAACAACGTCCGCATGCGACGCGCACTGGGCGCACCACGCGGATGGGAACGGGTCACCTTTGAGTAAAACCACGTCGTGCGTTTCTTCGAGTTGATGCAACCAAAACGCGGTGGCTTCTTGCGCCAGAGCGCCGACGGCGGCTGAACCAACTTCGGCTAAATGGTCCGCGGAGTCTGCGACGCGTGCCGTGCATATGCGTCGCAAGGAGTGCACCAAAGAACTCACAAACGCGTCCAAGTGCAACGCGGCGCCAGGTGATACTGGAACAACGGCGACGAGTTTTGGTTTGTCCGCGCGCGAGCCTCTTCGCTGATGAAGAGAAGTCGAGTGCAGCGCGGCTAACGACGAGGAAGGGTGTTGCTCGACGGCGCTGTTGTTCTCTGCGTGACGATCGTACGGACTCATCTTACGTGGCGGCGTCGTTTCCATCACAGAGCTTTTCACAGCACCCTCGTTCGATAATGGAGACGAACGTGCGAGTAGAAGTTGCGAATTCGAAAGTCTCGCTCCGACGGCTTTGATGAAGTGCAAAAACTTCTTCGGGTGTCGCATGGCGAGATTATCCAAGCTCGCGCCGGGCACGAAAAGTGTCTGCGAATCTCTCGCCGCTCGAGCCAGGAGGAATAACTTCTTGCTCTTATTCGTATAGAAATCGCCTCCGCTGCCGCCGGTGCTGTTTCTGTGAAGCCTTCGATGGTGTTGCTGTTGCGCGTACTCGTGGTCGATACTCTCTCGAGATCGCGCAAATCGCACATTGGTGTGCCTTTTATCTTCATCATCTTCTTCTTCATCGTCGTCGAACAGAACGCGCTCTTCCGAACACGGTTCACCAGGGCCAACATATCGCGCTGGAATTGAAAATATTGGCGACACGTGCCCTTGACGGGAAACTCCTCCCGACGCGTTGTGGTGCTCGAGCGCGCCGAGTAAGTCGCCGCTCCCGCCTCCTAAGGATGAGCTCGAAGCATTTTTATCGTCACTACCACCAACGTCATTTGCTGGCTCATCGCGGTGCTTTAAGGCAGAGATATTACCGCCTCCATCGTACGATGACGATCGGAGCGACGTCCACCTCGGAGAAAATACGCCCGCAAACGCGCCTTTCGTATACGTCGCCGCTTCGACTCGACACACCCCTGTGGCTACAATCATCACGCCATTTGAAGCGATATCATCCAATCGTCGAATGCGTTCCCCGACGTGTACGTAATTCCATTCGCACCCGCAATACCGCAAAGCATCACCAGCGAGCGAACGTCGAGCGCGTTTGGCTAAATCAGCGGAAATCTTTGTAAAAACGCTCGAAAATTTCTTCCGCGTCTTTACTGCTGCCGTCTTCTGTTCTTCTTCAACACCTTCTTCGCCGCCATTGTTTTCGCCTTCAATAACAGCAGCAGCAGTAGTGGTAGCGTCGTCATCGCTGGCGGAGGTGATGGAAACGACATCGATTTCGTCGCGATATCGAGCCAACTTGTGAAATTCACTCGACACTAACGTCGCAACCACAGCACCGGAACTTCCCGCTCGAAGCTCAATCGACGACCGAGTGTTCGCTAAAAGCGCAAACGGTTGCACGACGTCGCCTGGATGTGCGCGCCAGGACACGTCCGAATTGTTTTTATTCTCTACGTCGTTGCTCTTTACGAAGGTCGCTTCGAGAACGCCACATTCGATGAAATGCGCCGCGCCTTGGGAACCGAGAGCACAAACGAGTTGACCGGGAGCGTAATATCTGCATTCCATGGTTGCTTCGTAAACCGACGATTCTTTTTCTCTATCTTTTCCTTCGTCGTTGTTTTCTGTTTTCCCCACTCCATCCTCCTCTTCGGTTTGCTTTGCGGAGTATACCGGCGGCGCGAGTGGCTGCTGCGGCGTTTCTTTTGCATCTCCATTTTTCTTGTTTACGGATGCGGGCGATTTCTTGCCACCGCTTACAACGTCTTTCGTTGCATCACTCTCGGAGGAGGAGGTAAACAGTCGCTTGACAAAACCGACGCGGTTTGCAGTCGATCCAGAACCTTGCTGCTGCAAAAGTATACTTTCATCAGGGGACGTTGTTTTCTTCTCTTTCTTTGGGAGTAAAGGCGTAAAGACGCGTTCCATCGAGATGAAGGATGACCCGTTCCTCTCCGCGAGCTCTTCCAGACACTTTGCGATTGCACTCCGGTCGACTTTTTGCGCTTTGTTGAGACCTAAAACCCGCTCTAAACCGCGTTTGACTCGGTCGCCTCCGACGGTAGGAAACTCACCATCCTCACCGTATTTGGAATCGGCTTCGTCCACCCACAGCGGTTTCGTCGCCGTTTCCGAGGAGAGGTATTGACACACGCACCGCGCGGCGTTGACTAACCGCGAGGCTAAAGCGTGCGCGCCAACCGTTTGGTTCATGACGTCGTGGAACACATTCAAAGGAACAACGACAAACGTGGCGTCGTCGGAAGCCGCTACGGCTCTCAGCCTGCTTTTGTTATGTCTACTACTACTGCTAGTACTACTACTATTGCGAGTGTCGCCTTCTGCGGTGGCGGAGGATTTTGATGATGGCGATGATGACGACGCCGTCGCTTCGCCGGTACCTACGAGTAGCGGCGGCGGCGAGAAATCCAATACATCCACGAGCGACCCAACGCACGCGCCAACTCTCGTTACCATCGTTGTCGCGTTCACATCAATTCTCTCTTCCGCGTCTTTTTCTTCGTCTCCATCGTCGCTTGTAACTAAAACCATCGATTCAATCGCAAACGCGCCTCGACACAAAATCGCAATCTCCTCGCCTCGTTTCGTAAAACCGCTCTCGTCACTCACATCCTCCCCTCTCTCAAACGCGCTCTTCGTCCTCGACGCGTCCAAAATTTCCACGATTTGCGCATCCGACAACGCGTCGCACAGCGAGCACTGTCTCAACGCGATCGCCTCTTCAGTCGACAACTTCTCTTGCATCTTCTTCTCCTCCTCTTCCAACTCTTCCTCCTCGAGCAACAACGCTCTCAACCGTCTCTCCTCTTCTTCTTCTTCCTCCTCCTCTTCCTCCTCGTGGTTCCCGTTGGGGTTCATCTCGTCGTGCAAGTTCATCAAACCGTCCCCGCGAATGCTTTTCAGTTCATCTCTCCGTTTCTTTCGTTCAATCAAAGCGTTCTTCAAGAACATTTTCGTCCTCGCTCGCTTCTCGTTCGACGAACCGGGATCGCCAACCCCTATTCCTCCTTCTCCTCCACCGCCGCCTCCAGACGACGCCGACTTACTCGACGTCAACATCGAAGGCAATCCGTTAATAAGTTTCTTCGAGGAGTGCGCCAAAACCTTCTCCCTCCACGCTTTCCATTTCAACGCCGCTTGCCGTAACCTTCTCGGATGGTGCGGTAAATCGAACAAGCGCAACGCGTTCTTTTGAAACGTTTTCAACGTCGAATCGTCCATCAAAAACGCGTCGATTTCTTTCTTCTCTTTCGACGAGCGCCGCCCAAGATAGTGGGTTTTATAATACCGCCCCTTTTTCATCCACGCGGGTATCTTTTTCAGCGCTCTCCGTTTGGCGAATCGAAGGAGGAGGATGGTTTTGTCCACCAGAAACGCTCTTTAAATGTGTGTGCATGTTGTGTGGTATTTTCATCGCCGTTTGGCGGGACGAAAGTGAGATAAAAGAAGGAATACGTCGGTCAGTTTATGGGTAGTTCATTCCTTGTCTCCTTCGTCAAAGTTTCGCCTCGAGAAAGCACATAAACATCATCAAACAGTAACGCATAGAATCACATCTCATCCGCTTTAAGAGAGAGAAAAGGAATAAACGTACCGTAAAGGGTAATACAAAAACAGCAACACCACGCCGATAAAAATGCCGTTTTCGATCCCGAACGCGGAGATGAGGACGGCGAAAAGGACGGCCAGGAAGGAGCCGTCCATTTCCCCCCCGTTTATGTTCTATTCGAGCGCTTATTCGCGTGTGATGTAGAGATGCGCGCTGAAGAATGAAGCAAAAGCAAGCAAGAAAAGACTGCACAAATTCTCCATTTTATCTACTTTATATCTTTTGCGGACGGATTAATGGCCTCAATTTAAGCACCACGAATACTCTCTCAGGATGAGCAATACGAGTACTTTATCGTCGAGCATGAGAAACCCGCACTATCACCCACCGTCGTCGGAGAAAACGAGCAGAAATCATCATCAGACAACAGTTAAATCGGTTTTATGCGAAAAGCACATGCTCGTCGCGATATTCGCCTTATCCTCCAATTTCCTCGTCACCATGCTCATCGTGGTCGTGAACAAACTTCTATTCACGGAAACGAAGTTCCCAGTGATCACGTTATCCGCAGCGCACATGATCGTGTGCGTGATATTTACGACGATGTGCAGCCGATTGCAAATATTCGAGAGGAGGAAGATGGACGCGAAGAGCGTGATCGCGCTGGTGGCATTTTTACAATCGTCGGCGATATGTCTCGGGCAAGCGAGTTTGAAGATGAATTCGGTGGCGTTTTTTCAACTGACGAAACAAATGCAAGTGCCTTTAGTCGCGATGGTGGAGTATTTCTTTTTATCGAGGACGGTTTCGAGGGACAAGATGTGTTTGCTCGCGAGCATGGTTTTGGGGGTCTCCGTCGCGTGTTTCAACGACGTTCAGTTTACGAGTTTTGGGGCGATTATCGCGTTTGTTGGGGTGTGCGCGACGAGTGTAGAGGTGGTTTTATACTCGTGGTTGCAACAAACGCATAGGTGGGAGACGTTACAACTGTTGCATCAAACGATGCCGTTCGCCGCGAGCGGCTTAACGTTGGCGGCGGTAGAGGTGGATTTTTTACAACCAAGAGGGATGGGCGCGTATAATTTCCTCAAGAACTTTGCGAATATGTTTTACATTGGGAACAACGAGGCAGTCATAAACCCGGAACAATTTGGCGAGGTTGGACGGATGAAAGCGACAGAATTGGCGGTGGACCAATCGTTCTTTAACATGTTCGAAATGTCCTCCTACGCGTGCTTTCTGTTCTTGGTGAGTTGCGCGTTAGGTATGGGCGTCAACGTCTCGTCCTGCTTCGTCGGTGGGAAAGCGAGCGCTTTAGCGTACGCCATGTTAGGTTTGACCAAAACGATTACGGTCATCGCCATCGGCGTCTTGTATTTCGACGCGCCGCCGAGTTACCGCGTGGTTTTTGGAGGTTTATTCGCCGTCGCCGCGATTGTCGTCTACTCAGTCGTCACCTTGCGCGAGAAGCAACAGCAAATGATGAGTAACATAAATAGCAGCAACAACAATAACGGGGCAGCGATCCCGGACGTTCTGCTGGACGAAATCGAAGTAGGTATTGAACCGGCGACGATTAGCCCAAAAGTCAGTAATTTCAGCAGCCGAGGAGACGAAAGCGCAAAGAAGCACGGGTTTTAATAAAAGGACACACACACATATATATGTAGCAGTATTCATAGAAGAAAGAGAGATAAAAATGGGGCATCAGTAGTAGTTTGACAATAATGTGAGTATTTATACTTTATACTAAGTGAATAACACTTTAACGTAAGAATACAAAAATGGCGCTTATTAGGTAAATCCCCTCACTTTAGTCATGTTCGCCGCTCCATCATCGACGACGACATTCATCAAACCATCTCTTCTTCTCAATAAGACAACACCAAAAAACAGCAGCAGCAAACGAAAACATTTGTTCAGAACCAAAATCATGGCGAAAGGCTCCTCTTCCTACTTAGCCCCGGACACGTACCATTCCATGTCCCCCTCGGACGAGGAATTAATCTTCCTCCATTGCATGCTTCGCTCTTCCAATTTGGACAAAACCATGTCGTTTTTCCAAGCGCTCGGGCTAAAAGAAACGAGACGAAAAGACTCAGAAAAAGGGAAATTCACGCTCGTGTTCATGGCGACGAGTCCAGGCGCGCCGGAAATTGAAATCACCTACAATTGGGGCGACGAGGAGGAAGTTTTTGGTACGCGCTTTTTTTCCCCTACTTGTATACATTAATTGATATTTTTGCAACCAAACAGCGCCGCCGTCGCGGTCGATGGGGCATCTCGCCTTTGCGACGGCGGACATTTATACGTTGTGCAAGGAATTGCAAGAGAAAGGAATTACGATTTTACGACCGCCGAGAGATGGGCGAATGGCGTTCGTGAAATCACCGGATGGCATTAGCGTGGAGCTTTTGCAGAAAGGCGAAGCGTTGGCGCCGGCTGAGCCGTGGACGTCGATGGAGAATACGGGGAGTTGGTAGGTTTAAAATTCGTGTCGTTTCTATACACGCGTGTAATAAATAATATACATCAAAGGTAGTACTCTGCACACAAACTAACTTCTCTCTGTGTTTATTCGGACCATAAGGAAAACGCGCCGGATCTGGAGGTTGCGGACGTGTTTGAACAAAATACGCCGCCGGCGGAGATTGAGTTGAACACCCCTCTATAGCGACAGTACAATCCGCACCCCATTTCATCTTCCAACTGCTCGGCCAATTCTTCAAACCCTGAGCTCGATTCGCTCGTTCTTAATTCGTTCACTTCCATCGCCGCTCGCGTTTCGATCTCTTTATTTTCTTCGTTCCGGAACAGAGACACGGGCGGTAACCCCCCGA